>Ga0366764_1069_pt1 | contig 12083 bp, 8 predicted proteins | sample TotcelHN113001M6_FD_207060 | JGI IMG/M metagenome (GOLD analysis project Ga0366764, IMG submission 207060) | Enriched cells from coal bed in the Powder River Basin, Montana, United States - Total cells N11 rep1 HSBNCT.N11.300.1.M6 ... | reverse complement strand
CAAGCGGCGTTGCGCGCAGCGGGGGCGGCCGTGGCCGCGACCGACGCGGTGATCGCCGGCGAAATCGACAATGCGTTTTGCCTGGTGCGGCCGGTCGGGCATCATGCAACGCCCAGTTCGCCGATGGGTTTTTGCATATTCAACAATGTTGCGATTGCTGCCATGCGCGCAATGATGGTGCACGGGCTGGAGCGCGTGGCGATCATTGATTTCGACGTACATCACGGCAACGGCACCGAAGAGTCGTTTGCGGACGATCCGCGCGTGCTGATGGCAAGTTTTTTTCAGAACCCATTTTATCCTTATAGCGGCACCGAAAATAAAAGCCGCCATATGGTCAACGTGCCAGTCCCTGCAGGCACTGCAGGCGACAAAGTGCGCCAGCTCGTGACGGAACAATGGCTACCGGCGCTGCATGCTCACCGGCCGGAAATGATTTTCATCTCGGCCGGCTTCGATGCCCATAGGGAAGACTCGGTAGGAGGCATGGGGCTGGTCGAGGACGATTTTGCATGGATGACGCAGCAGCTTATGGAGGTTGCCAGGCAACATGCCAAGGGCCGCATCGTCAGTTTTCTCGAAGGCGGCTACAGTCTGTCCGCCACGGCGCGCAGTGCTGTCGCGCATATCAAGGCACTGGCAGAACTCGACTGAATTCTTATTCCATATTTCAGCCATAACAACTATGACAACTGCCCTATACTCGCATCCTGACTGCAAGCTTCATGAAATGGGGTCGCATCATCCGGATAGCCCGGCCCGCATTCAGGTAATCGAGGACTTGCTCACTTCGAGCGGAGTCGGCAATGCGCTGGATTTCCGGTTGGCGCCTGAAGCTGCGATCAAGGACATTAGCCGCGTTCATTTGCTCGACACCATAGAAATGGTGCGCGACAACGTCCCGAAAGAGCCCGGTGATTATTATGCAGTCGACGGCACCCAGCTCAACATGCATACGTGGCAGGCGGCGCTGCGCGCAGCGGGGGCGGCCGTGGCCGCGACCGACGCGGTGATCGCCGGCGAAATCGACAATGCGTTTTGCCTGGTGCGGCCGATCGGGCATCATGCAACGCCCAGTTCGCCGATGGGATTTTGCGTGTTCAACAATGTTGCGATTGCTGCCATGCGCGCGCTGAAAGTGCATGGGCTGGAGCGCGTGGCAATTGTCGATATCGACGTGCATCACGGCAACGGCACTGATGAAGCGTTCGCGTACGAGCCGCGCGTGCTGATGGTCAGCTTTTATCAGTTGTATCTGTACCCGTTCAGCGGCAACGAGCGCGCCCGGGCGCACATGGTAAATGTGCCGGTTTCGGAAGGTACAGGCGGTGAAGAGGTGCGCGAGCTGGTGACTAAACAATGGCTTCCGGCGCTGCATGCTCACCGGCCGGAAATGATTTTCATCTCGGCCGGCTTCGATGCCCATAGGGATGATCCGCTCGGCAGCATGGAGCTGGTCGAGGACGATTACGCATGGATCACGCAGCAGATCATGGAAGTTGCCAGGCAGCACGCCAAGGGCCGCATCGTCAGTTTTCTCGAAGGCGGCTATAACTTGCCAGCCTTGGCGCGCAGTGCTGTCGCGCATATCAAGACGCTGGCCCAACTAGACTGAAACGTAAACAACATGTCAATACAGTGGTTCCCCGGTCACATGAATGCCGCCCGCAAGAAGGCGGCGGAAACCATGGAGACGACCGACTTGGTCATCGAAGTGCTTGATGCGCGCATTCCGCAGGCAAGTTGCAACCCGATGGTTGAGGTATTGCGCGTGTTCCGGCAGCGCCCGTGCCTGAAAATACTGAACAAGAGCGACTTGGCTGATCCTGCGGCAACGCAGGAATGGCTCGCATTCTACAATAGCCAGAAGGGGGTCAAGGCAGTCGCATTGAGTTGCAGGAACCCGGCCGACGTTGCCAAGATACCGGCGCTATGCCAGAGCCTGGCGCCGCATAGGACCGGTCCGGCAAAAACGCTCAGGATGATGATCATGGGCATTCCTAATGTCGGCAAATCCACGCTTATGAACGCGCTCCTGAAGCGCCGCGTCGCCGCTGTCGGCGATGAGCCTGCCGTGACAAAGACGCAGCAGCGCCTTTACCTGAACAAGAACATGGTGCTAACCGATACGCCCGGCATGCTGTGGCCGAAAATCCAATATCCGAGCGACGGGCTGATGCTGGCGGCCAGCCACGCGATCGGCGTCAATGCGCTGATAGAGGAAGAGGTAGCGGTTTTCCTGGCCGACTTGTTGAGAGGGCGTTATCCGAAATTGCTGACCGCTCGCTATGGATTGCAGACTGAGGGCATGGACGGGTTTGGCGTAGTCGAAGGCGTTGCGCAACGGCGTGGATTCCGCATTAAAGGCGGCGAGCTCGACATCGAAAAGGCGGCGCATGCGCTCTTGCAGGATTACCGTAGCGGAGCAATCGGACGTATCAGCCTGGAGACACCGGCAACCCGTGCCGCCATGCTTGCGACTCCCCCGCCAACTCCTTCGGAGGCGTTGGAAGAATAGGTTCAGATTGGCCATGAATTCGGCAAAGCGATGTTCTCCTCTTAATATTGGCGAAAATATCGATAATTGTCTTTTTCATTCATTTAATAAATGAAATTAACAACGGCCGATACATAAGCGCAAGGCTACTGCAATGACATTGTTTCCGCTGGTCATGCGCCGATTCGGCGCATGACACAAGGATGGCCTCCCACGGTACAATAATATTTTATTGCCTGTTTTTTGCCGGCACGCCTTATCACCAATGCGTTTCATGAAGCCATAAAGCCAGTACCGGCTTCAACCGATCCATTTTTCATTTTTGAGTGTTTTCGCTTTTAATCGACATGAAACCGATTGCCCCAGGCACTGTCATTTTTCATCGCTATCGCGGCTATGGCGTACTAACCGCGGTCAACTTGCTGACCGGCTGGGTGTCTGCTCGTTTCGGAAGCGAACAACGATCCCTGGATCTAAATCTGTCGACCGATGAGGTTCAGCATGCCGATGGGGAACCGATTTTGTTCCGTCATGCCGCCCCGGACCGGATGCCCCATGCCCGCCTTATGGCGATGGTGCGCGAATTGCATCGTGCAGGATATCAGCGGCTTTACCTTCATTCGTGGCCGAAACCGTCCGGGTTGCACTGGCGCTGGCATCTGTTCACCAGCACTCGCAACTGGATGCATCGGCCCTGGCGCGAGGGGTGGTATGGATCAGGTGGCGATTACATTTTCAACCCCATTATGGGGTGGGGAGATTTGCCGGGCGCGACGACTGAAGAACTGATTCAGGCGCTGGCAAAATTCGATCCGGAAGGACTGGCTCAGGCCCTTGGGCGCGACGATGATCATACCGAGTGGTTTGAGAGCATATGCGAAGCGCTGCTGCCCGGCTACATGTACAGCCTCAGCAAGGAGCACAATAGCGATAAATCATTTCCTGAGGCGCTGCCGATCTATCCGGTGCGGCGCAGCGTGCCCGATTACACCGGGCCTGCGCTTCCTTGGCCTCCAGGCTGGAAAGCGAAACAGAGACACGCTCCAGTGCTGTCTCGAAGCGATTATCTGTTTACCTGAATGATGCGCGAACCGGCGTGGGAGTCATCTTGAAACTTCGTATTCTTGCCACTGGCGGCACCTTCGACAAACACTATGACCCCATTGCCGGTCAACTGGACTTCGGCGGCAGCCATCTGCCGCAAATGCTTGAGCGTGCGCGGGTAAAGATTCCATTTGTCATCGAGCAGCTACGGTTGCTCGATTCGCTCGACATGCAGGACGCCGACCGACAGCTCGTGCTGAAATCGTGTATCGGCGCCCCAGAGAACAGCATCGTCATTATCCACGGCACCGACACAATGCGCGAAACGGCGTCCGTGATCGGCAAGTCCGCTCTCGACAAGACTGTCGTGCTGACCGGATCGATGATTCCATATGAAATCGCCAATTCCGATGCGCTTTTCAACCTCGGTTTTGCATGCGGGATTGCACAAACCTTGCCGCACGGCGTGTATGTGGCAATGAACGGGCAGGTATTCGCCTGGGATAAAGTACGCAAAAACCGCATCCAAGGCGTATTCGAATCGGACTGATGCGTCGGCAAGCCTGCTTTTCCGGTGTTCCCGGCCAATCGAATTCCTTGGCAATAACACTTGCCATCCTGATCATTTTGCCGGATGCTTGCGAAGGCATCTATAAATCAACTTCTACTATCGATTCCCAATGAATATTGTCATTCTCGCCGCAGGCATGGGCAAACGCATGAATTCGGACTTGCCGAAAGTTCTCCATCCACTGGCGGGAAAACCGCTGCTTGCTCATGTGATCGAGACCGCGCGCGCGCTCGCACCGTTGAAACTATTCGTGGTGTACGGACACGGCGGCGAAAAAGTGCCGCAAACAATGCTGGCTTCCGACCTTGCATTTGTTCGGCAGGAGCCGCAGTTGGGTACCGGTCATGCGGTGATGCAGGCCGCATCGCAACTGGACGAATCCGTGCCGACGCTGGTCTTGTATGGCGACGTGCCGCTGACGGCGGTTGCTTCGCTTCGCCGCCTGTCTGCTGCAGCTGGCACCGACCAGCTCGCGATTCTGACCGTGGATCTTGACGACCCGAACGGGTACGGACGCATTGTCCGGGATGACGGCCGTATTGTCCGCATAGTCGAGCAAAAAGATGCAAGCAAGCAGGAGCTCATGATCGGGGAAGTCAATACCGGGATCATGATTGCGCCGACAGCGAAACTGAAGCACTGGCTTTCCGCATTGTCGAACCGGAATGCGCAGGAGGAATATTATTTGACCGATATCGTCGCCCAGGCTGTTGCCGAAGGCGTCGCAGTCGTGTCCGCGCAGCCAGACGCGGTTTGGGAAACGCTCGGCGTCAACAGCAAGGTGCAACTGGCCGAGCTGGAGCGCATTCATCAGTGCAACACTGCAAGCATGTTGCTGGAGCAGGGCGTGACGCTGGCCGATCCGGCGCGAATTGATGTGCGCGGCAAGCTCAATTGCGGACGTGACGTCAGCATCGACGTCAACTGCATATTCGAAGGGCACGTTACGTTGGCCGACGGCGTTTCAGTCGGTGCAAATTGCGTTATCCGGGACAGCAAGATTTTGGCTGGCGCCCAGATTCGGCCGTTCTGCCATATCGACGGGGCCGAGGTCGGCGCAAATTCGCAGATCGGGCCGTATGCCCGTTTGCGTCCCGGCGCGAACTTGGGCGAAGAAGTGCATATAGGCAATTTTGTCGAGATCAAGAACAGCCGCATAGCGGCGCAAAGCAAAGCCAATCACTTGGCCTACGTTGGGGATTCGACCGTCGGCAGCCGCGTCAACATCGGCGCCGGGGCAATTACTTGCAACTATGACGGCGCCAACAAGCACCAGACAGTGATTGAGGACGATGCATTCATCGGCACCAATTGCGAGCTGGTCGCGCCGGTCAGGGTAGGCAGCGGCGCAACGCTCGGCGCCGGCACGACATTGACGCGCGATGCGCCTGCTGGTTCGCTCACCGTTTCACGCGCAAAACAAGTGACTATAGATACCTGGAAGAGACCGACCAAGTCCAAATAATCCCTTACTTTTAAAGCAAAATTTGATCGAACGCAGTTAACCGAAAGCCTTAGCTGGCACAGTCGCCGAATAGCCGGAAATCGTTTTGCAAATAAGTGAAGCGCGAAAGCAATCTCAACGTATAGGCGTCAAGACGCGGCCCCAATTTCAGTCCGACCTTGTTGAATGCAAGGCTCGTACTGGGTAATACGTGCAAGCATGGCATGTCATTATAGGAAGATTATCTAATTGCGATCCGTCATTCGATAGTGGCGGGGACGACCGCCATTGCTTTATCAGGGCGCGCTGTGTAGCATTGACCGGAACAAATGTCTTTTTTGCATCTCATTTTGTCATCAGCATTGGCATGTGAACAGCTTCTTAATTCATAAGATCATAATCTCGCGCATCATCTTGGTGTCCTGCAACAGACTGAATTTAAAAGGAATGGAAAGGGAACAAGCATGGCTATGAATACGGAAACAGGCGGTCAGAACCAGAAACCGTTGGCGCCCGATCTGCTGAAGAAAATGGATGCCTATTTCAGGGCATCCAATTATCTTGCTGTCGGTCAGATATATCTATACGACAATCCGCTACTGAAAAAACCCCTCAAGCTCGATGACGTGAAGCCGCGCCTGCTGGGGCACTGGGGAACGTCGCCCGGGCTGAACTTCATCTATGTCCATCTGAACCGCGTCATCAACAACCATGACCTGAACATGATTTATGTGACCGGTCCCGGACATGGCGGCCCCAGCCTGGTTGCGCACACCTACCTGGAAGGCAGCTACAGCGAGTTCTACCCGAATATTTCCCAGGATGAGGAGGGGATGAAAAAGCTGTTCACCCAATTTTCCTTTCCTGGCGGCATTCCAAGCCACGTCGCATCGGAAACTCCCGGCTCCATCAACGAAGGCGGCGAACTCGGTTATTGCCTGTCGCATGCGTATGGCGCGGCGTTCGACAACCCGGACCTGATCGTTGCCTGCGTCATCGGCGATGGCGAGGCCGAGACCGGACCTCTCGCAACCAGCTGGCATTCAAACAAGTTCCTGAATCCGGCGCGCGACGGTGCCGTATTGCCGATCCTGCATCTGAACGATGCAAAAATTGCCGGCCCCACCGTGCTGGCGCGCCTTCCGCACGATGAGCTCGACGCGCTGATGCGCGGCTATGGCCACACGCCATACTATGTCGAAGGCGACGATCCAATGGAAATGCACCAGAAAATGGCCGCTACCATGGATCAGGTGGTTGCGCATATCAAGCAGATTCAGCAGGATTCTCGCACCAACGGCGTAAAGAATCGTCCGCTCTGGCCGATGATCGTACTGCGTTCGCCCAAGGGCTGGACCGGCCCGAAGATGGTCGATGGCAAGCAGATCGAAGGCACTTATCGGGCGCATCAGGTGCCGGTAGCCGAGTTGGCGAAAATACCGGCTCATCTGAAGATTCTTGAAGAGTGGATGAGAAGCTATAAACCGGAAGAACTGTTCGACAAGAACGGTAAGTTTCTGCCGGAACTGGCAGAGCTGGCGCCGAAAGGCACCCGTAGAATGGGCGCGAACCCGCATGCAAACGGCGGCATCCTGTTGCGCGACCTGCGTCTGCCGGACTTTCGCGATTACGCGGTTAACGTGCCGCAACCCGGAATGGTCGAGCTCGAAAGCACCAGCATTCAGGGCCAATTCATACGCGATGTCCTCAAGCTGAACGCCGAAGCGAAAAATTTTCGGGTATTCAGTCCGGACGAGACGGCGTCGAACCGCTGGGGCGCGGTTTTCGATGTGACCGACCGCTGTTCGATGGCGGAAATCAAGCCTGGCGACAATCAGGTTTCGCAGGACGGGCGCATCATGGAAATGCTGTCCGAGCACCAGTGCGAAGGCTGGCTCGAAGGCTACCTGCTGACCGGACGGCATGGCTTCTTTTCGTGCTACGAGGCATTCATCCACATCGTCGATTCGATGTTCAACCAGCATGCCAAATGGCTGGAAGTGACGCGGCATATTCCCTGGCGCCGGCCTATTGCGTCGCTCAATTATCTTCTGACTTCGCATGTATGGCGCCAGGATCACAACGGCCTGAGCCACCAGAACCCGGGCTTCATCGACCTGGTCATGAACAAGAAGGCGGATATTACCCGTGTTTATCTGCCGCCCGACGCCAATACCCTGCTATCGGTAACCGATCACTGCCTGCGGAGCAGGCACCGCATCAACGTGATCGTCGCCGGAAAGCAGCCTGAGCTGCAGTTCCTCGACATGGATGCGGCAATCAAGCATTGCACTGCCGGGATCGGTATTTGGGAATGGGCCAGCAACGATGCAGGCGACGAACCGGATGTAGTGATGGCCTGCTGCGGCGACGTCCCGACGCTTGAGACGCTGGCCGCAGTCAAGATACTGCGTGAGCAATTTCCGGAACTAAAGGTGCGCGTGATCAACGTCGTCAACCTGATGGCCCTGCAGCCGCCGAGCGAACACCCGAATGGGCTGTCCGACAAGGAATTCGACGTGCTGTTTACCAAGGACAAGCCGATCATCTTCGCGTATCACGGCTATCCATGGCTAATCCACCGCCTGACTTACCGCAGGACCAACCATAAGAACCTGCATGTGCGCGGTTACAAGGAGGAGGGAACGACCACGACGCCATTCGACATGGTGGTGCTGAACGATCTCGACCGCTACCATTTGGTGATGGATGTGATCGACCGGCTGCCTCATCTCGGGTCGCGCGCTGCATATGCGATTCAATATTTGCGCAACAAGCTACTCGACCACAAAGCCTACATTCATAAATATGGAGAGGACATGCCGGAAATCCGCGATTGGAAATGGAACGACGGCAATCCTTAAACGTGAAATTCTTATCTCTGCCGCATGCAGGCTCTGGATCTATAGGTTCTGCATGCGGCAGTTTTTTTGCCAATGTGCAGGCGCTGAGTTGCCTGTCACGAAGCGGACAAAGCGTATTCTGATCTGCGTTAATTCAAAGCAAGTTAAAATATGATTTTATGCTGCTTTTCGTAGCTTGCATGAAATCCTGCGCGATCAAACATGCTTGCCTTTCTTTTGGATTTCGTGTTTTTCATCTTCATGCAAAAGTGTGCCTGAAGTATTTCATTACGAGGTGTTTGAATGTGCGGTATCGTCGGTGCAGTAGCTCAGCGCAATATCACTTCCGTCATGCTGGAAGGTTTGAAGCGGTTGGAATACCGGGGTTATGATTCTTGCGGGATTGCGCTCTGCGTAGATGGCAGCCTGCAGCGTTCGCGCAGCACCTCGCGTGTGGCCGACCTCGAAAAGCAGATCGAAGGAGCTCATCTGCAGGGATCCGTCGGCATCGCTCACACCCGCTGGGCAACACATGGCGCTCCGACAACAGATAATGCCCATCCGCATTTCTCCCGCGGCCGCATCGCCCTGGTGCATAACGGCATCATCGAGAACTATTCGGAACTGCGCAATGAACTGACCGCGCTTGGCTATTCCTTCGAGAGCCAGACCGATACCGAGGTGATTGCGCATCTGGTCGACCGTTTGTATAAAGGCGACTTGCTGGAAGCGGTGCAGGAGGCCGTCAAGAAACTGACCGGCGCATTCGCGATTGCCGTAATTAGCCGGGACGAGCCGCTGCGCCTGGTAGGGGCTCGCCAGGGTTCCCCCTTGGTGGTGGGCATCGGAGACAACGAGAATTTCCTTGCGTCCGATGCGCTCGCCCTGGCTGGCACGACCGATCAGATCATCTACCTGGAAGAGGGCGACGTGATCGACCTGCACCGGGAAAGTTGCCGTATCTTTGATGCGGAAGGCAGACCGGCGTTGCGCGAAGTGCGCACCGTGAGCGCCTATGCCGGCATAGCCGAGCTCGGGCCGTATCGCCATTTCATGCAGAAGGAAATTTTCGAACAGCCAACCGCGATTGCCGACACGCTCCAGGGCATTGAAGGCATAAGCGCAAATCTGTTTGGCGAACAGGCGCTGCCGATCCTGGAAAAGATCGATTCGGTGCTGATCCTGGCCTGCGGCACCAGCTACTATGCCGGATTGACCGCCAAATACTGGCTGGAGTCGATCGCCAAAATCCCGGTGAATGTGGAAATCGCGAGCGAATACCGCTATCGCGATAGCGTGCCGAACGCGAACACTCTCGTCGTTACGATCACGCAGAGCGGCGAAACCGCCGACACGCTGGCAGCGCTCCGGCATGCGCGCGCGCAGGGAATGGCGCATACGCTGACGATCTGTAACGTTGCAACCAGCGCCATGGCCAGGGAATGCGTCCTCACGTACATCACGCGCGCTGGCGTCGAGGTCGGCGTTGCGTCGACCAAGGCGTTCACTACGCAACTTGCCGCCCTGTTTCTGCTGACGCTGGTGATTGCGAAGGTACGCAACCTGCTGAGCGTCGAGCAAGAGGCCGAACATATGAGAGCGATGCGGCATCTGCCGCTGGCTATTTCAGCCGTGCTGGCTTTGGAGCCCCAGATTATCGCGTGGGCCGAAGAATTTGCGAGACACGAGAATGCCCTGTTTCTGGGGCGGGGCATGCATTACCCGATTGCGCTCGAAGGCGCGCTTAAACTCAAGGAAATTTCCTACATTCATGCCGAAGCCTATCCGGCCGGTGAATTGAAGCACGGCCCGCTGGCGCTGGTAACCGAGCAGATGCCTGTCGTCACTATCGCGCCGAACGACGTACTGCTCGAAAAGCTCAAATCCAATATCCAGGAAGTGCGCGCTCGCGGCGGCCAGTTGTATGTCTTCGCGGATTCAGATTCGCGCATTGTTCCCGGGGACGGCATCCATGTTATCCGCATGCCGGAGAACTATGGCCTGCTGTCGCCCCTGCTGCATGTTGTGCCGCTGCAATTGCTGGCATACCACACTGCCCTGGTACGCGGCACTGACGTCGACAAGCCACGCAACCTGGCCAAATCGGTAACGGTGGAATAAAGTTAACCGGACTTTCTGACCTTCTGTCGATAAATAAAAAAGTTTGACACAAACTAAAAATATTTGACACTGCCTAAAAAAGTTTGACACAAGAATATCGAGTGAACAATAAAGCTTTGATTGACTATAATCATGGAGAGCTTCCAGGCAAAAATTCAGTCAATGACTAAAAATTATAATTGTGGAGAATTGTGACATGTCATACCACCTGTTCCTGCCATTAAAGTCGGCGACAACGCAATAAAGTCGGAGACAAGGCACTAAAGTCCGAAACATTGAGGCTAGGCCTTCGGTCCCGAAGGTGCTATTCCCATTTCTCACCTCATGCCGCAACAGCTGATAATTTTCAATTATATTTGTCACTTTCCAATTATGTTAGTCATATTTCAATTATGTTTGTTACATTAATAAATAGATGATTCCAAAGAATAAAAAGTGCACACATAGTAATAATATTAGATTGTGATTGGTTCTTCAGAACAAAGATGTTAGCTTTAACGGCAGATTGCTGAATAATGTTTCTTTCCATGGAATAAGTGCGAATCACTGATCTTGGAAATGCAATACGGTTTAGTTTCCGCGGATTGAAAATACTTTTATCAGTCGTTTAATTCCGCCTCGGCCAACAGAATGTTGTTTACAAAACGCGTCAACCTTCACCAGAAGTGTTCTTGTTTGTAGGATGGAAGTTTCATGTCCATTCTATTTTCGGGCGAACCCTTCGCGACTCCTGCTCGATAGTTCTTGCTGAACCGCAATACCTCGGTTCTGTGTAGCGTGCGAAAGGTGCATCCATCATTGATGAACCCGTTGAACTGATGTTTCAGCTTGAGAACATTGCAGTCAAATGTCAAATTATGGTCTGGTATGATCTCAGCAAACTTAAAATGAATCATGACGGCAAAGTGGCGCTAATTTGTACCTCTGACTCGCTATAGCGAGGAAAACGGCGCCTATCGTTTACCATGAAATAACGAATAACAAGGAAGCATGGATGTTTCGCAAGACCATCGAATTTAATGACTGGATGGACGACTGGACTACACCAGCACCCAGCACGTATCAACGCAGCGATTCGCTCGCTTTTCAAAGATGGTTCAAGTTCAAAGAAGCGTTCTCTCCTTCACTTGTAAAAGAAGTCATAGCATCACTACCGCAGCAGCCAAAGCAGATTTTGGACTGCTTCGGAGGATCGGGTACAACGGCTGTTGTTGCGCGCATGCTAGGGATTCCGTCAACGCTGATTGAAGTGAACCCCTTTCTGGCTGATGTCATTGAAACTAAGCTTGCGCAATATTCGACCTACGATCTTCCATATGAAGCCTGCAAAATCCTTGCCGCCTCATCTAACGTAGTTGTGTCATTGGAACTATTGAGAGGGCGTCTTCCGCCTACATTTATTGAGCCAGGGAAGAACGAGCGTTGGATCTTTAGTTCCAACGTTGCATTAGCAATCGAGCAATTACGTTTAGCTATTAATCAAGTTGAGTCGGTCGTGGTACAACGGATGTTCCGTGTCGCGCTAGGATCTATTCTAATAGACGTAAGTAATGTGCGAATAGA
>Ga0366764_1068_pt1 | contig 12306 bp, 7 predicted proteins | sample TotcelHN113001M6_FD_207060 | JGI IMG/M metagenome (GOLD analysis project Ga0366764, IMG submission 207060) | Enriched cells from coal bed in the Powder River Basin, Montana, United States - Total cells N11 rep1 HSBNCT.N11.300.1.M6 ... | reverse complement strand
ATATCTACAATTCCAAGGTGCGCGAAGACCAGTATTTTCGCTGCTTTGCGCGCAAGTCTTTACCGCACACCGGACAGTACGCGCCGATAGACCAGCAATACAGCCAATTCAAGACCGAACTTGCGCCATGGCTCTTCGATGTTCCCGGTGTCGTTCTGCGCAATGGCGCGGTGCTCTGGAAGCAAACCTACAGCCGGTATTTCTCCAAGCTGGGTGGTCGCCCGGTAACGCACACGAAACACGGCAAGCAATCGGTTTGGCTCACGTCGGAATTGTTCAAGTTCGTGCCGGTCGTGGATGCGGAAACGGGCGAGATCACCGGGCACCAACTGCATATCGGCATCAAAAAATTCGCCGTGGGCGTTTTGGCTTTCAAGGCGCACAAGGAATACAAGCTGCCTGCCTCGCTGCACATCAGCATCAATGCCGGGCGCTGGCACGTTTCGTTCAACTACGACGACGGTATTCCTGAGCCGTCGGACAAAGACATCACCGCTTGGCTGATGCAGTTCGAAGAAACCGATCTGCGCAAAATGACCGTGGGGCTCGATCGCGGCGTGGCGTTGCCGCTGGCCGGCAGCGATTCCCAAAAATTCGCCTTCTCCGAAACCCAGAAAGAACGTCTTGCTGCGCAGGAACGTCACAAAAAGCGCTGGCAGCGGCGTCAGGCTCGCCGAACCATAGGGTCGGCAGGATGGGCCAAGGCAAAACGCAAGGTGGCGCGCTACCAGCGCTATGGCGCCGACGTGCGCCGTGACATGGCGCATAAAACAAGCTGCACGCTGGCTAACGATCCGCGCTACAAGCTGTTCGCGTTCGAAGCCCTCAAGGTCAAAAGCATGACCAAGCGGGCGAAACCGAAGCAAGACGAACAAGGACGCTGGATCAAGAATGGTGCAGCGGCCAAGTCGGGACTCAATAAAGCCATTTTGGCATCAACATGGGGCCAAACAAAAATCTATTTGCACTACAAGGCGCGCCGCCAAGGCAAGCTGGTTATCGACGTACCACCGTTTTATTCTTCGCTGGAATGTGCCGCTTGCGGCCACGTTCACCAAGACAACCGGGTTTCACAATCCGAATTCGTCTGCCAATGCTGCGGAAACACTGACCATGCCGATCACAACGCGGCGAAAGTAATTGCCTTGCGTGGTGTCCGACAATTGCTGGCCGGGAAGTGTGTTCAAAAAGAGAAAAAACGGTGCGCGATCACACGAATCAAGGTAGGGGCGGAAGGCCCGCGAACCGGTGGCGATTTATCGCTATCTACGCTTGGGAAGACTAAGGTAAGCCGTTTGGGTGGCAACACCCCTGCGCACTGGTCGTTGAACCAAGAAACCCCCGCTACAACGTCATAAGGCGTTTAGCGGTGGGAAACTTCATCGGTTATCAATGCTACACCCGCTAGTGCGGGTAACATGTTACCCGAAGCGGGGAACTCGCAAAATATTCGCAGAAGATATGCACGCAATGAGAGCAGAAAGTGACCTGAATAACGGATGCAGCCGATGGCTCAATGCCATGCCTCTCGCCTTGCTGCGTTATGTCTTTCTTCTTTTCATGCTGTTTTCGGCCGCTTCCGCACACGCGCAAGGGGTCGCGTATGACGTCGAGGTCGAGGCCGACCGGCAAATTGAGGCGTTGCTGAAGGATAATCTCGACCTGATCCGCTGGCGCGGCAATGCGAGCATAGATGAAGTCCAGTTGCAGCGCTTGTACCGCGATACGCCGGACGAGATCCGAAAGCTGCTCGCAACCGAAGGCTATTATTCGCCGGAAATAGAGTCCCGGATAGAGAAAAGGGGCGACAAGGCCCAAATACGGTTTCGGGTGGTTGCAGGCAAACCGGTCCGGGTTCGCAACTTCGAATTGATTTTCCAGGGCGCAATTGCAACGCAGGATGCGTCCGCCAGGCCGGATAAGGAACAGTTGCGCAACGGATGGACAATGCCGCCCGGAACGATTTTCAGCCAGCGTGAATGGGAGGCGGCCAAAGCGGCTTTGCTGAGGCAGGTAATACAAGTTCGCTATCCGCGCGCGCACTTCACCGAGACGCAGGCTACCGTAGACCCGGATACACGGCAGGTTTCCCTGCTGGTCGCGCTCGACAGCGGGGAGCCGGTTCGGTTTGGCGCGATCCGGATCGAGGGCCTGGAGCGCTATCCAGAAAGCATCGTATTGCGTGAGAACCGGATCAAGACTGGCGATGTCTACCGCGAGAGTGCTTTGCGTGCATGGCAGTCGCGATTGCAGGACAGCGGCTACTTTCGCAACGTGGAAGTGGCGTCAGACGTGGAATCGGGCGCCGCCGAGGTGCCAGTTAGGGTAACGGTGGTGGAATACCAGCGAAAAAGAATCGGTCTCGGCGCGGGATACAGCACCAATACCGGCAACCGCGTGCAATTGGCGTATGACGATCTGCATTTTCTCGGCCAGGACCTGAAACTGAACAGCCAGCTTTCGCTGGAAAATCTGAGGCAGGCCCTGAGCGCCAATGTTCTGCTGCCGAGCACACAGCAAGGATACCGCGACAGTGTCGGCGTTCTTTACGAGCGCACCGCTATCGAAGGCGTGGTTTCTCGGATTGCCAGCACAAACGCAAAGCGCGCATGGGGGACGCCGAACCTGGAGCGCAGCGTGACGCTTGAATACATCAATGAGAAGCGAACCGTAGCGGGATTCGGCACCAATTACAATCAAGCCTTGCCGCTGTCATACGCGGTGACGTGGCGGCGTCTGGATAGCCGGCTTACGCCGACGCGAGGCTATGCACTCCAGGCGCAGGTGGGTGCGGCGCTTGAACCTGTATTGACCGACAACAGCTTCGTGCGCACTTATTTGAAGGGGATACGCTACCAGCCCGTCGGCACTAATGGCGAGCTGATCGTGCGCGGAGAGATGGGCGCGGTTATGTCAAACGGCACGGATGGAATACCTACGCCGGTGCTGTTCCGTGCAGGCGGTGACCAGTCCGTGCGCGGCTATGCCTATCAAAGCCTGGGCGTGCATCAAGGTTCGGCAATCGTGGGCGGCCGCTATCTGGCGATCGCAAGCGCCGAATACCAGTATTGGTTCCTGCCCAAATGGGGCGCGGCCGTGTTTGTCGATGCCGGCAATGCCGCAGACAGCTTAAGCAATCTGGATCCCGCGGTCGGGTACGGCGTTGGAGCGCGCTGGAGAAGCCCGGTCGGCCCGATCAGCGTCGATATTGCGTACGGGCGCAGGGCCGAAGAATTCCGCCTCCATTTTTCTCTGGGATTCACGTTCTGATGCGCCGCCGGCTGCTGATATGGCTGGTCCTGGTTCCTCTCTTGATGGGGGTGCTGGTTTTATGGCTGGCAAGCAGCGAGACCGCGCTGCAGTGGGCGGCGCGCAAAGTAACCGAGACTAGCGGCGGCACCGTGACCGTGACAGGCGTCAGCGGTTCGCTGGCGCGCACGCTCCGCATCGGCCGCATTCGCTACCAGAGTCCGGAGCGTAATATTACTATCGAGGATGCGGAACTGACCTGGTCGCCGGCGTCCCTGCTATACGACCGCGTCGACATCGGAACCTTGGCTGCCTCGACGGTGACGATTGAAAGCTTGAAATCGACCGGCAAGCCGCCGACGTTGCCGCAAAAGCTGGCCTTGCCGCTGGAACTGATAATCGAAGAGGCGCGCATCGGAACGGTCGCATTCGTGAAAACGGGCGTGCGCGTCGAATTCCATAACTTGAATTTTCGGCTTGTCAGCGATGCCCGGCAGTGGCAATTGACGGATTTCGGCCTCGACACCGCAGCAGGCAGGGTCGGCGGCGAGGCTGCGCTAGGGACGGCACGCCCATTTCCAGTCGAAGGAAGGCTGCAATTGGCGAATGCCGACGCGAATGGGGCAGTCCATATCAACGGCAATTTGAGCGAACTGTTGCTCGATGCGAATTTCGCAGGGTACGGCGCAACCGGAACGGCGCAGGCGGTCGCAACCCCATTTGAGGCCTTTGCATTGCGCTCCCTCGCTTTGAATGCAAGCGGAATCAATCCATCCAAGGCGCAGCCGGACTGGCCGAAAGCCGACCTTCGCGTCGCGCTTAATGCGGGGTTCAGGCCGGACGGAAAGCTGCAAGGCGTGCTAGCGCTCGACAATCCGGGCGCCGGGCCGCTCGATCGCCAGCTCCTGCCTTTGCTGTCCGCCAGAGCGCAGCTTGACGGCACTGTCGATGCAGCGCGCATGACCGGCGTCTTGATCGATTTCGGCAGAGCAGGACAGTTTGCCGGCAGCGGCACAATAACCGGTTCCGAGGGGGTGCTTACTCTGCATACCGCCCGCTTCGATCTGAAGGAGATCAGCGGGAAAATGAACAAGACGAGAATAGCGGGAGACATTTCCCTGACGGGTAGAGGAAATGCCCAGACGCTGGAAGCGCGACTAGGTCAGGAAAGGCTGCGGCTGTATCTGAACATCGTCAAGGAAGACGGCGTGGTGCGCCTGATCGACGCCAGCTTGAGCGCGGACGGCGGAAAAGCGAGCGCGACAGGCCAAATAAACTTGGCTGATTCGCGGCCGTTTGCACTTGAAGGAGCAATGAGACGCTTTAATCCGGCAGCGTTCGGTTCTTATCCCGCTGCCGACCTGAACCTGGATTTTGCCTTGCAAGGAAATCTTGCTCCGCAATGGCTGGTAGCGGCGCACTATAAAATACAGCCTAGCCGGCTATTCAATCAGCCGCTGTCGGGGCAGGGCAGTTTTACGGCGGACGCGAAGCATGTGCGCGGCGTAGATGCGAATCTGGCGCTCGGCCCGAATACCGCAGTCGCGCACGGCAATTTCGGCTTGCCGGACGACCGGATGCAATGGCGCATTGATGCGCCGCGGCTGGCCGTTCTCGGGCCGCAATATGGGGGGGCATTGAAAGGCGAGGGCGAACTTGGCGGCTCGCTTGAAGCTCCGCACCTGTCCCTATTGCTGGATGGCAGCAGCCTGGTTCTGGAGGGATACAGCGTTAGGGAGTTGCATGCGAGCGCGAACTTCGGCGAGGGCGAACAGGGTCCGTTGCAGGCCGATATCCGCATTGACGATGCGAAAAGCAATGGATTTCAACTGAAGTCGCTGCACACGCAGATTGACGGAACGCGACCTGTGCATACGCTGAATCTCAGCGCCAGCAACGACGAGTTCGATCTTAACGCCCAGGCAGTCGGCGGATGGCGCGCGGGAAGAGGATGGGATGGGACGATTCGAGCCTTGCAGAATCGCGGATCGCATGCCTTCTCCCTGCAAAATCCGGCGGCGCTTCGAGTCGGCGCAGGCAAATTGTCATTGCAGAACCTGATGCTCAACCTGGCTGGCGGCCGCATCAACATCGCTTCTTTGGAAAAAAACGGATCGCAGCTTTCCACTAGCGGCTCGGCAACGGGAGTGCCTCTGTCCTGGTTGACCGGATCTTCTGCGTCACTTGGCGATACTATCGACACAAACCTGACGCTGGGCGCGAACTGGGCGCTAACGGCCGGTGATACGGTCGATGGCAATGTGCATTTATTCCGCGAAGCCGGCGACATCACGCTACGAGTCAAGGCGACGTCGCTCGGACTGACGGCTCTGGATATGGAGGCCCGCATCGTAAAGAATGCGGTGCAGGCCGGGGTAAAAATCAGCGGTGAAAAAACCGGCAACATACAGCTTGCCGCCAATACGCAACTGGCGAAGCGGAACGGGGCTTGGGGACTGCCGATGCAGAGCCCGTTGCGTCTGGCCGCGAACGCCGACATTCCATCGCTGGCATGGCTCGGCCCGATGAGCGGCAATCCGGGAATCGAGGTCGGCGGCAAGCTAACATTGGCCCTGACAGGTGGCGGCACGGTCGGCAAGCCGCAGCTATCAGGTGAAATTTCAGGCGACGGACTGGCGCTGCGCTGGGCCGAGCAGGGAGTCAACCTGCATGGCGGCGTTCTGCGCGCGCAATTCCGGAACGACATGCTGCAACTGCAGCAGGCCAGCATCAACGGCGATGAAGGAACGCTTCGGGTCGAAGGAGACGCCCATATGGCGGAGTCGCAACTGGTCGTGAACATGAGGCTGGTTGCTGACAAGCTGTTATTGCTGTCGCGGCCCGACCGGATACTTGCAATCAGCGGCGAAAGCGCCATATCTTTGGATCAGAGGCGGCTGCAGCTTACAGGCAAGTTGCAGGCCGACCGGGCCAGAATCGAATTCAAAGAACAGAAAAATGTCACCTTCAGCGATGATGTGGTCGTGCTCGGGCAGGAACGCAAAAAGGATAAAACGCAGAAGCCGTTGCCGATACGGTACGACATGGAGCTGGACCTGGGCCGACAGTTTTATGTAAAAGGAAAAGGACTTGACGCCCGCATGTCAGGCAGCGTGCGCGTGTATTCTGAGCAAGACCGGTTGCCGCGCGCCCGCGGCACGGTTCATGTAGAGGAGGGAACCTATGAGGCATATGGACGCAAGCTCCAGATCGAACGGGGCCTGATCGCATTCAATGGGCCTATAAACAATCCCTCGCTGGACATTCTTGCTGTACGCAAAGTGCCGAATGTTGAAAATGCGGTCGAGGCAGGAGTCTCGGTGCGAGGGACAGCGCTCGCTCCGAATGCGCGGTTGGTATCGACGCCCTCGGTATCGGACACGGAGAAGCTGTCCTGGCTGGTGCTGGGAAAGGGAACGGATCAGGCCGGGCGGCAGGAGTTCGACGTGCTGGCCGCCGCCGCAAATGCCTTGTTCAGCACCAGGCAAGCCGAGTCGCTACAGTCGCGGTTGGCCGATACGTTCGGTGTTGACGAGTTCGGCTTATCAAGTAGCAGCAGTACATCGAGTACCGCCACACCTGGCGCCGGAACATCCAGCACTGGCGCATCGAATGCAAGAGGACTGGAAAGTACCGTGGTAACGGTAGGGAAACGGATTTCTTCGCGCGTGTACCTTACCTTTGAGCAAGGCGTCAGCGGCGCGACCAGCATGGTCAAGCTGCGTTACATGTTATCGCGCCGCCTGTCTCTGGAACTGGGAACCGGCACCAGCAGTTCAGTCGATCTGGTTTACAACTGGCGGTTTGACTAAATTCCCTGTCTGCCGCTATGCGCAACAACTTTTTGGCAGTGGTTTCGCCATCATGGCGCCGGAGTCACCTTTTGCAGTTTTTGTTCGATAGTCGCGCCGTCGCGCTCGCTCATGCGCAATTGAACCGGATACCAGTCCAGTGAGGGAGCAAGCCAGACGTCGATTTCCTGGTCACGATTCGGGGACGCGATTTTCTGCAAATGCAGCGCCGGTATTTCTCCGCGAGGGAGCTTAATCGTCTCGGTCTGAATTACCTTGAACGTCCATGGTTCGATATCGCGACGACCCGCCACTGGAAACGTCCATTCGGAACCGGCCTTGAACTTGCCCGGGTTTGTGCGCGCAATAGAGGCAAGCTGCCAGATTATGCTCGAGCGGTCCTGTTCGCCGCCTTTTAGCGGATATGGCTGCTGCGATTCGGAATAAGTAACGGTCTTGTCGGTACGATTGAAGATAGTGACGGCCTCTGGCTTGCGATAGCGACGTTCGGTAAACCGGGCCGGTACCAGGCCGGTTGATGCGAGGGTGCCTTCGCTGCGTGTTTCCAGTATTTTTCCGAACATCATTGCATTCGTTTCAATCGCGATGGCATATTTGTTGTCCGACGTTCTCCAGTGTATTGTCGAGTCGCCTTTGACGTTAAGCCCGCTTTGCTTCGCCGAGATCGAATAGGACAGATCGGCTGAAGGCGGCGGATTGACCCTGGACTGCGTCGCGGCAGTGCTGACGGATGAGGCGGATGCCGCCAATATGACAAATGCAGAGACGGTGGCGGCCAGACGCGGTGCGCGTAAGGAAGTGATCGATTCACTGCAGCGCATCTTGATTTTCTGTGCAACGCCAAACATGAAATGCTCCTTGCTGTAAAAGAAAAAGGCTCAGCGAGCCGGGATAGCGATTATTTCTGAAAGCGACATATCAAGATAGTCGCCGTTCTTTTCGGTATAGCGCAGTTTCACCGGGTACCAGTTTTTTTGAGGAGCCAGCCAGATATCCAGGTTCTGATCATAGGAACCCTCACGAGGTTTGCGCACCAGATGCCAGGCGCTCATTTTTCCTAAGGCGGTATCGACTTCTTCGAGCCCGGCGACGTCAAAATACCATGTATCCGCATCATGCGCTCCTGCCACGAAAACAGCAAATTGAGCAGCGGGCTGAAATTTTTCACTGTCATGACGGCCGATGCCAGCCAATTGCCAGATCACGCTGGAACGGTCCTGTTCGTCTCCCTTGCGCGGATATGAACGGGTAGAGGCAGAAAAGCTGACAAGGTTGCGCTCGCGGTGAAAGTGCGTATTGGTTTCGGACTTGCGGAAGCGCTTTTCTGAATATAAGACCGGCGAAATGCCATATTCCTGATCGATTGTGCCTTCGCTGTGAAAGTTGAATACGCTAATGAACAGCAAGCTCGACTCGCCGTCGATAGTGAAGCTGCTGTCGTTGTTCATCCAATTGATATAGCCGCTTCCAAATATGCTTTGATCCTGCTTGGTTGCTTGTATCCGATAGTTGAGGCGGGCAGATGGCGGCGGGTCGACGCGTAGGGCAGGCTGGGCGGGGGTGCCCAGTCCGGATGCAGGCGTCGAGGCCGCTGCCTGCGACGCAGTTGCGTTGTCCGGCGTTTTCACGTCCTCCTGCGAGGCCGCTGTCGGTGCGGCTGGAGCCGGAGCGGAAGCTTCCGTGGATGTGTCGGGTGCCGACGGCATGGGGCGCGGCGGCGGAGCGTGCGGGCGGGCCTGCGGCTTAGGCGGCAAAGAAGCGATCTTTGCTTTTGGTGGCGCCGCATCAAGCAGGATGGCTGTGATCAGGCTGTCGCTCGAACTATCGGAATTCCGCATGCCGGAAAATCCCATGTGTCCGCTCATCCATTCGATGAAGACCATGTGCAGCGCTATCACGGACAGAAGCAGCGCGAGCCAGCGTTTCGGCTTTTGAGAAAAAGAGAAAACCGTGTTCTTCATATATACAGCATAAACACTAAAGCGGCGTACTCAGGTGGTTTCATGTTTCGGCTGCCGAGTTTCCGCTGCTTACGTATTTCCATGGACTTCAAGGGCTGGCTGGACAGTGGCAAGTTCTGGATTTTTCGATGCCGCCAGGTCGAAAACAATAATCAATTTTACTGAAATTTCGGGCAGTCCGCTTGAGGACGGCGGAAACCGGGCTCATTAAGAGTTCAATCATTGCGCATGGTGAAATGCGAAAAAACCGCTGCCACGCTCTCAATCAGATCGTTGCTCGGATAGCCGTTCATATTGGCTGTTGCAAGCCCGTCGCTTTCACACCCGGTCGCCCTAAATTTTTGCAATGCGTAATTTTGCACGCCCATTTTAGCTAGCGCATCAGCCAGCTCGGCAATCTCTTCGTTGGAGAGAAGTGACGGGTGAATGGTGGTCCGGAACTCATGCGCGACGCCGCTTGCCAGGATTTGCTCAACGCACGACTTCGCCTTGACCCCGCTTCGTGCGATGCCCGTAATCCGCTCGTAGCGATCGAAGGGCGCCTTGACATCCATGCCGACCCAGTCGAGAAGCGGCAGGACCTCGGCCAGCCGTTCGGGGTAAGAGCCTGAGGTATGCAGCCCAATTCCGAATCCGAGCGCGCGCACTTCAAGCATGGCGTCTTTTAATGCCGGATCGAGCGTTGGCTCGCCCCCACTGAAGACGACGGCGTCGATGAGTCCCTTGCGCCGCGAAAGCAGGGCCATAACCTGGTCCCAGCGCTGAGCGCCTTGTTCGGGTCGTTGCTGCAAGTGAGGGTTGTGGCAATAACCGCAACGCCACGGGCAGCCCTGGATGAAGACAACCGCGGCCAATTTACCCGGATAATCGGTCGCAGTAAAAGGGGTCACGCCGCCTACCTTTAGCGATGGCGGAATACGTCCGTCCTCTGGTAGAGCCAGGCTGCTGGACGGACTGATCAATTCCCGAGCTTGGTTTCGTTGAAATAAGTGCGCTCGCTGAACTCGCCCTTCTTGCCGGTATTGAACGAAGAGTAGGGGCGGTGATAGCCCATCACGCGGGTCCAGACCTCGCACGGTTGGCGTTCCGCGTCGGAGAGGAGGATGACAAGAGGAGAAGGGGCTGCTGTCTGGCCGAGGTCGTTCATGGTTGTGTCCTGTGATATCGGTTAATGGGTTAAGCTGCCTGAAGCTTTTTGCGGGCAATGATTTCCGCATCGCATTTCGGGCAGAAATCGTGCCGGCCGCCAAGATAGCCGTGCTTTGGACAGATCGAAAAGGTCGGTGTGACAGTGATGTACGGCAAGGTGAAGCGGGACAAGGCACGCTGGATCAGCTTGCGGCATGCATCCGGGCTCGACAGCGGTTCGTTCATGTACAGGTGCAGTACGGTGCCGCCGGTGTATTTGCGCTGCAGGTCGTCCTGCATTTCAAGCGCCTCGAATGGATCGTCGGTGTAGCCGACCGGCAGTTGCGACGAGTTGGTGTAATACGGCATTTCCTTGGTTCCAGCCTGTCGAATGTCGGGGAAGCGCTTGACGTCCTCGCGCGCAAAACGATAAGTGGTGCCTTCGGCCGGCGTTGCCTCAAGGTTGTACATGTTGCCGGTTTCGTCCTGGAATTCCAGCATGCGCGCACGGATGCGATCGAGAAAGCGGGTTGCGAAAGCATGACCCCACTCGGAAGTGATGTCATGCTCGCCTGCGGTGAAGTTCCGGATCATTTCGTTGATTCCGTTCACGCCGATGGTCGAAAAATGGTTTCGCAAAGTGCCAAGGTAGCGTTTGGTGTACGGGAACAAGCCGTTGTCCATGTGGCGCTGAATGACCTTGCGCTTAAGTTCCAGGCTGATCTTGCCGACCTCGAGCATGCTGTCGAGGCGGTGCATGAGCCTCGCTTCGTCGCCTTGATGAAGATAGCCGAGGCGCGCGCAGTTGATGGTCACCACGCCAAGCGATCCGGTCTGTTCGGCTGAACCGAAAAGGCCATTGCCGCGCTTTAGCAGTTCGCGCAGGTCGAGTTGCAGTCGGCAGCACATCGAGCGGATCATGTTCGGCTTCAGCTCCGAATTGATGAAGTTCTGGAAGTAGGGCAACCCGTACTTGGCCGTCATTTCAAACAACAGTTCGGCGTTCGGACTGTGCCAGTCGAAATCGTCGGTTATGTTGTAGGTCGGGATCGGAAAAGTGAAAACACGACCCTTGGCGTCGCCCGCCATCATGACTTCGATGTAGGCGCGGTTGATCATGTCCATTTCCGGCTGCAGGTCGCCGTAGGTAAACGGCATTTCCACGCCCCCGATCAACGGCACCGTGTCGCGCAGATCTTCCGGGCAAACCCAGTCGAAGGTCAGGTTGGTGAACGGCGTCTGCGTGCCCCAGCGCGAGGGCACGTTAAGATTGTAGATCAGCTCTTGAAGGTATTGCCTGACGCTGTCGTAGCTAAGACCGTCATTGCGCACGTAGGGCGCCATATAGGTGTCGAACGAACTGAACGCTTGCGCCCCGGCCCATTCGTTTTGCAAGGTGCCGAGAAAGTTGACAATCTGGCCGATCGCGCTCGACATGCGTTTCGGCGGGCCCGACTCGACCTTGCCCGGAACCCCGTTCAAGCCTTCGTTAAGCAGGTTGCGCAACGACCAGCCGGCGCAGTATCCGGCCAGCATGTCGAGATCGTGGATATGTATGTCGGCGTTGCGGTGCGCCTCGCCCACCTCCGGCGGATAGACGTGGTTGAGCCAGTAGTTGGCGATGACCTTGCCGGAAACGTTAAGGATCAGGCCGCCCAGGGAATAGCCCTGATTGGCGTTTGCGTTGACGCGCCAGTCAATTTGCTGAAGGTATTCGTTCATCGACGATTCGACGTCCACCAGCGTTTTGCGGTCCTTGCGCAGCTTTTCATGCTGTTCGCGGTATACGATGTAGGCGCGCAGCGTGTTGCGATAACCGGCATCAAACAAGGCCGCCTCAACGGCGTCCTGAATCTGTTCAATATGGGGGACGCGGCTGCCGAGGTTAAGCAATTTTTTCAGTACAACCTCATCGGTGAGCCGGGCAGCTTCCTGGGCATCGAATTCGCCAGTGGCCTTGCCCGCTCGGGCTAGCGCCGATAGGATTTTGCTTGAATCGAAAGGCTTTATATTGCCGTCGCGCTTGATGATTTGGCCAAGCAGGGAGAGAAGTTTGTCTGTCATAGCGTAATTGTTGGGCACCTGGTTTTTATCGTTCTTTTGCAAGAATGCATTGCCAATTATAGTAGAGAAAATTGAAGGCAGACTTGATATAT
>Ga0366764_1067_pt1 | contig 12336 bp, 11 predicted proteins | sample TotcelHN113001M6_FD_207060 | JGI IMG/M metagenome (GOLD analysis project Ga0366764, IMG submission 207060) | Enriched cells from coal bed in the Powder River Basin, Montana, United States - Total cells N11 rep1 HSBNCT.N11.300.1.M6 ... | reverse complement strand
GGCCAGCCACGAAAAACCGAGAATGGCAATTGCCTGCACCACGCCGAAGATCCATAACGCGCGATTGATGCCGAGTCCGAACATCCAGATTCCGCCCAGCATTCCTCCGACGAGGCTGGCCCAGAACCCGGTCGTCTTCGCGACCATGCCGATCTGGGTCATCGAAAAACCGAGGTCAAGGTAGAACTTTGTTGCCAGCGCGGTCGCCAGGCTGTCGCCGAGTTTGTACAGGAAGATAAAGCCGAGCACGTAGAGCGCGTTCTTCCAGCCGGCGCGCGCGATGAATTCTGAAAACGGCAGCACGACTGCTTCACGGATAGTGATCGGAGGGGCGCCATAGAGGACCGGTTCCTTGATAAGCAAGGTGCAAATCAACCCCGGAAGCATAAAGGCAGCCGTGATCCAGAATACAGCCTGCCAGCTCATCATGTCGGCCAGAATCAAAGACAAGGCTCCCGGCACCATGCCGGCTACCCGATACGCATTGACATGAATAGCGCTGCCCAGTCCCTGCTCGTTGTCCGGCAGCAGTTCGCGCCGGTATGCATCGATCACGATATCCTGGCTGGCCGACAGAAAAGCAACCAGCGACGCCATGATTGCGACAGCGGGTATTTGCGTCTGCGGATCGAGCATGCCTAATGCTCCGATCGTAAGGAACAGAGCAACCTGTGTCACTGCCATCCATCCGCGGCGGCGTCCGAGCGGGCCGAACTGGTAGCGGTCCATCAGCGGCGACCAGAGAAATTTCCATGTATAAGGAAACATCACCAGCGCAAACAGGCCGAGCGCCTTTACGTCCAGCCCGGATTTGGTCAGCCATGCCTGCAGCAGGCTCAACAAGATAAACAGCGGCAGACCGGAGGTGAACCCGAGAAAAACGCAGATCAGCGCACGGCGATTCAGCACGCTTTGGAAGCGGAAGGCGGAAGTCAGTTCGGCCATGCAGACTATTTTTTAAGGCGGAATACCGCCAGGCTTCCGCGCCAGTTCGGAAGGAAAGAGACTGGCTTGCCATTCTGCAGCGCAACGCATTCGGTCACTTTGAGCCCGACTTTATTCGCCAGTTCTTCAAAATCGCGGATGGTCGCGCAACGAACGTTGGGCGTGTTATACCATTCGTAGGGCAGCATCTTCGACACCGGCATGCGGCCGCTGAGCAACGAGAACCGGTGCGGCCAGTATGCGAAATTCGGAAACGACACGATCGCTTCGCGTCCAACGCGAGCAATGTCGCGCAGCAACTCTTCCACATTCATCATCATTTGAAGAGAGGATAGGCACAGTACGGTGTCAAATACGTTATCGTCGAACAGGTGCAATCCTTTTTCCATGTCCTGCTGAATTACGCTAACTCCGCGGCCGGTGCAGGCAAGCACCTTGTCATCGGCAATTTCGATGCCGTAGCCGGTGCAGTTCCTGGAGGTCTGCAAATAGTCCAGCATCACGCCGTCGCCGCAGCCGAGATCCAGCACATGCGCTCCGTCGTTCAGCCAGTGCGCGATGAAAGCGAGGTCGGCGCGCAGTACCGATAGTTCGCGAAAATTCATGCCTGTCCCCGATTGCCGATTTCGTTCCACATGCGCTCGTAATATGCGCGCACCAGATTGTGATAGCGCGCATCGTCGAGCAGAAACGCATCGTGGCCGTGCGGGGCATCGATTTCAGCATAAGTCACGCGCCGCTTGTTGCTGACCAGCGCCTCTACCATCTTGCGGCTGCACTCGGGTTCAAAGCGCCAGTCGGTACTGAAAGACGCCAGAAGGAACTGCGCCCTGGTGTTGGCAAGCGCCCGTGTAAGGTCGCCACCGAACGGCGCGGCAGGATCGAAGTAGTCGAGCGCGCGCGTGATCAGCAAATAGGTGTTGGCGTCGAAATAAGTTGAGAATTTCTCCCCCTGGTAGCGCAGGTAAGATTCGATTTCGAATTCGACGCCGAACCCGAACTGGTATTCTCCCGAGCGCAGGTCGCGGCCAAATTTTTCCGACATGTCGTCGTTCGACAGATAGGTGATGTGGCCGATCATGCGTGCAACGCGCAGGCCGTTCTTCGGCACTACGCCGTGCGCATAATAGTCGCCGCCGTGAAAGTCGGGATCTGCCATGATCGATTGGCGTGCGACGTCGTTGAATGCAATATTCTGCGCCGACAGGCGCGCGGTCGAAGCAATCACGACACAATGGCGCAGCCGTTCCGGATAAAGCATGCTCCAGGCCAGCGCCTGCATGCCGCCTAGCGAACCTCCCATAACGGCGGCAAACTGGGAAACCCCGAGCTCGTCGGCCAGCCTTGCCTGAGCGTTGACCCAATCCTCGACAGTAACCACCGGAAAATCGGCTCCGTATGGTTTGCCAGTCGCCGGATTGGTATGCATCGGCCCGGTCGAGCCGAAGCAGGAGCCGAGATTATTGATGCCTATGACAAAGAACCTGTCCGTATCGACCGGTTTGCCGGGACCGATCATGTTGTCCCACCAGCCGACATTGCCGGCCTGGTCCGCATAGGTGCCGGCGACGTGGTGCGACGCATTCAATGCATGACATACCAGCACGGCATTCGACTTGTCACTGTTGAGAGTGCCATAGGTTTCATACATCAGCGTGTAGCCGCCGATAGACGCGCCGCTTTGCAACTGCAAAGGCTGTGCGAAATGCATCGATTTAGGTGAAACGACTCCGACGGAAGGCATGAATTTCAGTTCAAAAATTAGCGTAGCGCAGTTCCAAACTCTTCGGCCGCCAGAATTCGCAAAAATGGGGCCGGTGGCGGAAATGCTTAGGAGTAATTATACGGACTTAAACGGAGGCTGGCTGAAAGCCCGCGACAAATCCGGTGACGGTGAAAGTTGGTTTTTATGCAATGAACACCCAGGTCGGGAAACCTAAAAGGATATCGAACTCGGCTGCCAGCGTCAAACCGTGCCGCGGCGGGTTTCAATCGCCGGTTTTGCTCCCGGCGAGCCCGCCTGCAAACTGGTTGCGGCGCAGAAAGACTATAGCTGCTGCAGCTTGTGCACTGCCTGTTCGATCAGTTCGGGTTCAGTCATTTGCAGAATTTTTTTGGTTTTCGCCGTAAGCTGTTTCAGGTTGCTGTTCAGAATTTCCTGCTTCACGCTCAGCAATTGCGTGGGATGCATCGAAAATTCGCGCAATCCCATGCCGAGCAGTAAGCGGGTGAGGACAGGGTCTCCAGCAATCTCTCCGCAGACTGCAACAGGAATACCGGCTTTTTCGCCTGCACGGATCGTCATCGAAAGCATCAGCAGAATCGCCGGGTGGAGCGGATTGTACAGATGCGCGACCTCGGGATCGACACGATCGATTGCCAACGCGTACTGGATCAGGTCGTTAGTGCCGATCGACAGGAAATCCAGCCGATTAATGAACATTGGAAGCGCCAGTATTGCCGCCGGCACTTCCACCATCGCTCCGATCTCGACGTCTGCATCGAATTTCTTGCCGGCTTTATTTAGCTGTTTTTTCGCCTGTTCGATCATTGCAAGGGACTGGTCGATTTCAAACGCATGCACCAGCATCGGGATCAGAATCTTGACCGGGCCGAATGCCGACGCGCGCAATATGGCCCGTAACTGCGTCAAAAAAAGCTGCGGTTCAGCCAGGCAGTAGCGGATTGCGCGCTTGCCCAACGCAGGGTTGAGAGCACTGTTGTCCATGGGGCTGATAGGCTTGTCGGCGCCGATATCCAGAGTACGAATGGTTACCTGCCTGCCTTTCATCGCAACCACGGCCTTTTTGTATGACTCGAATTGCTCCTCTTCGGGAGGAAGCTTGGCTACGCCGCCGCTACGGCCCATGAATAGAAATTCCGAGCGGAACAGGCCGATCCCGCTTGCGCCGTTATCCAGCGCCGTTGCGCAGTCATCAGGAAACTCTATATTTGCCAGCAAGGTGATCGGCGTGCCATCGAGCGTGACTGCGGGCGTCTTCTTCAGCTTGCTTAGCTTCTTCCGTGCCTTTATCTGTGCGGCTTGCCGGACGCGGTACTGTTCCAGCACCAGAGGCGGGGGATTGACTATCACGACACCGGCTTCGGCGTCGACTATCAGCCAATCGTCCTGGGCGATCAGCGTCGAGGCGCGCGGTATGCCGAATACGGCCGGACTGTCTATGCTGCGGGCAACGATCGCCGCATGAGAATTCTTTCCTCCCAAGTCGGAGACGAAGCCGCTGAAGGTATGGTCGCGAAACTGCAGCATGTCGGCCGGGGAAATATCGTGCGCGACCACGATCATGTCAATGCGGTGGTTGTCCGAGCTGCTAGTGGCAAAGGGAATGATGCGCGCGGTGCCGGTCAAAACTTTCATCACACGTTCGGCCACTTGCTGAATGTCGGCTTTGCGTTCGCGAAGATAAGGATCCTGGACTTCGTCGAACTGAGCTGACAGTTCTTCGATCTGGGTCAGGAGCGCCCACTCTGCGTTGTAGTAGCGGTTTCGAATGATGTTCAGCGGCGCTTCGGAAATCATCGGGTCCGACAGGATCATTCCATGCACATCCAGAAAAGCGCCCAGTTCGACCGGCGCATCCTTCGGCAGGTTGGCCCAGATGGTTTCCAGTTCCTTGTGCACGGAGGCGATGGCCTGCACCAGGCGTTGCACTTCCGTTTCCACTTGTTCCTGAGCGACCAGGTAATGCTTGATGTCCAGTGCAGCGTGCGCAAGCAGATGCGCGCGGCCAATTGCGATGCCGCGCGATACTGCTATACCGTGGAGTGTGAAGGAAGCCATTGTTCTGTCTTGTCGGTTCTTGGATTATTCCGGTTCGCCAAATTTGTTGTTGATTAATTCTATCAGCGCCTGCATGCATTCCTTTTCATCTGAGCCTTCTGTTTCAAGAAGTACGGTGGAGCCCTTGCCTGCGGCCAGCATCATGACTCCCATGATCGACTTGGCATTGATGCGCTGCTTGTTGCGCGTCATCCATACTTCGCACCGGTATTTCGATGCCAGTTGCGTCAGCTTGGCGGATGCTCGTGCATGCAGCCCGAGCTTGTTGATGATTTCGATTTCTTGTCGCGTCATGTCATGATTATCGATGAAAGGCTGCAAGGGAAACAACATTTATAACGGGCAAGGCCGTAATTGGAATCAATGCCTCGCCCGGCTCTGTGGGACAAACAGGTCGCTTTTTCCCGGGTCAGCAATGATCAATCCTGACCGCGCCGCTTTTACCGCCTGCCAGCGCTTTTTCAATGACGGTATCTAAATCGTTCTGCCGGTAGGTTATCGCTCGCAACAGCATTGGCAGGCTGACACCTGCGATCACTTCGACGCGGCCGTGCGCTGCAAGGAGGTGGCAGCAGTTTGAGGGCGTGCCTCCCATGACGTCTGTAAGCACGAGAACGCCCGAACCATCATCCAGGCGCGCAATCGCTTGCGTTGCAATGGCGTTGACATCAGCGGTGTCCTGATCGGCCGAAACATCAATTGCCTCTATTCGCTCGTGCTGACCTTCGAACATATGCGCAGCCGTGGCCATGAAGGCCTGGGCCAGGGGTGCGTGCATCAGAAGAAGAATTCCTACCATTTTTAAGCCTGCCTGGCGCTGCAATCCCAATGACAATAAGCAATATGCATTATCCGTGTTTCAGAAAATATTGGGCGTAAATCGGAGTATACATATAAAAATTCCACAATATACTCAAAGGCTTGAAGCAAGTAAGCCAATGCTTGCCGATGTATTTTAATAAGTTCCCTAAATAGGTCAAAGCGCTTTCTCAAGAGCATCCATGAACATGCCGGCAACATCGAACCCGGTCTGGTCGGTGATTTCTCGAAAGCAGGTTGGACTGGTCACATTCACTTCGGTAAGATAGTCACCGATGATATCCAGCCCCACCAGCAGCAGGCCGCGACCCGAAAGAATCGGCGCTAGCGTCTCGGCAATCTCTCGATCGCGCGCCGACAGCGGTTGGGCCACACCGGTTCCGCCTGCAGCCAGGTTGCCGCGTACTTCGCCCGATTGAGGGATCCGCGCCAGTGCGTAGGGAACTACCTTGCCACCTATAAGAAGAACGCGTTTATCGCCCAGCGCAATCTCGGGAATATATTTCTGCGCCATAATGGTGCGAGCGCCGTTCTCCGTGAGCGTTTCGATCGTGGAGCCGAGATTCAGTCCGTCCTCCTTGATCCGGAATACGCCCGCGCCGCCCATTCCATCCAGCGGCTTCAGAATGATGTCCTTATGCTCGGCATGGAAGATGCGCAAGCGGCCTTCGTCGCTGCAAACCAAGGTGGGAGCGGTGAATTGCGGAAACTGAGCTATTGCCAGCTTTTCGTTGTGATTGCGGATCGCATCGGGGTGATTGAATACGCGCGCGCCTTGCAATGCGGCCAGTTCGCACAGATAGGTTGCGTACACATATTCCATGTCGAACGGCGGATCCTTGCGCTTGATAACCGCATCGAACGCGGTCAGCTCCCGTTCCTCTACGCCATCGGAGCGAAACCATTCCCCGCTTTGCTTGCCGGTCAACGTGATGCGGGCAACGTCAGCGACAATGCGCCGGCCCTGCATCGCCATGTCCTTTTGTTGAAAAGCGTAAATTTCATGTCCGCGCCTGTCCGCTTCCGCCATCATGGCGTAGGTCGAATCTTTCCAAACCTTGAAGCTGTCGAGCGGATCGGCGAGGAAGGCAATCTTCATGATCATTCGCTCAGTATGATTCCGGGTTCGGGTCGGTCTTTTCCAGTTCGAGCGATGCCGCCAGAAGCGCCAGCCTTGCAACCACGCCGTACATATAGAAACGGTTTGGCGCGGTGGTGCCAGGCGTCGCCTTCATGTCGGGCAGCGCATGCGGCTGTGCGAACGCCAGCGGTACGAAATGAGCGCCGGGCGCGTTCAGGTTTTCGGTGATGCCGCGTTCGGCATGAACACGATAGAATCCGCCGACCACATAACGGTCAATCATGTAAACCACCGGTTCGGCGACTGCGTCATTGATATGCTCGAACGAATGAACGCCTTCCTGAATGATGACGTCGCGGATTTCCAGCCCTTCCTTGCCCACCGCCATCTTGTTGCGCTGCTTGCGGTTCAATTCCTTCACTTCGCTCGCATCCTTGACTGTCATGATACCCATGCCGTACGTGCCGGCATCGGCCTTGACGATCACGAATGGCGTTTCCTTGATCTTGTATTCCCGGTATTTACGGCGGATTTTCACCAGAACCGAGTGAACGGCGGCAGCAAGGCATTCCTCGCCTTCATGTTCGCTGAAATTGATCTGGCCGCATTTGCCGAAAAATGGATTCAACATCCACGGATCGACGCCTATCAGCTTGGAGAAGCGTTTCACCACGTCGTCATAGGCCGCGAAGTGATTGCTCTTGCGCCGTACTGTCCAGCCGGCATGAAGCGGCGGCAGAAGGGCTTGCTCATGGATGTTCTCAAGAATCTTCGGGACACCCGAGCTCATGTCGTTATTCAGCAGGATCGTGCAAGGATTGAAGTCCTTCAGCCCGACGCGGCGCCCGTTATTGATGCGCACCAGCGGCTCCAGCATCAGGTTGCTTCCATCCGGCAAATTGAGCGGCGTAGGACCCGTTACCTCTTCCGAAAGCGATCCGAGACGCACGTTGAGTCCTGTCTGGCGCAATATCTTGATCAGGCGCGCAATATTTTGCAGGTAGAACGTGTTGCGGGTATGGCTTTCCGGTATCAGCAGCAGGTTTTTTGCATCGGGGCAGTATTTCTCAATTGCCGCCATCGCCGCCTGCACTGCCAGCGGCAGCATTTCGGCCGACAGGTTGTTGAATCCGCCGGGAAACAGGTTGGTATCGACCGGAGCGAGCTTGAATCCGGCGTTGCGTAAATCGACCGAGCAATAAAACGGGGGCGAGTGGTCTTGCCATTCAAGACGAAACCAGCGCTCGATGGCCGGGGTGGCGTCAAGAATCTTTTTTTCCAGCTCGAGCAGGGGGCCAGTTAATGCGGTAACAAGATGGGGAACCATAGAAACCTTTTTAGTTTTTATTTACGCACGACATCATTTGGCCTGAAAAGCTACCGGACGGCAACAAATACTTAGCCCGCAAATGCGTATTATTGTAAGTGATCTTATGGGGGCGGCATTCCATTTTATCAAGAGGTTTCATTACAAAATCATGATGCCAACAAGGAAATAAGACCTGACTCGTCTTCTCGCAAAAAGCGAGTTGAAGCCGTATTGGCCTGGGGCGCCCGGTTGGCTGACTACAGGAATGAAAAAAGCGCCTCCTAAGAGGCGCTTTGAAAAACCTGTTTCTACAGGCAATAGACCGCCATGATCAGTAGTGGTAAGCGGACTCGCCGTGGCTTGAAATGTCGAGTCCTGCACGTTCGTCATCTTCGGTGACGCGAAGACCGATAATCATGTCGACCAGTTTGTACGCGATGATCGAAACGACTGCCGACCAGATAATCGTGATGCCGACAGCCTGCGCCTGCACCCAAACCTGGCTCGCGATCGAGTACGGGTCGGTCGACATCTTGTTGGTTACGTAGTCGAAGATGCCTTGTCCGCCGAGGGAAGGCGAAGCGAATACGCCAGTCAGCAGCGCTCCGACAATGCCGCCTACGCCATGTACGCCGAACACGTCGAGCGAGTCATCTGCGCCGAGCAGACGCTTCAGACCGGTTACGCCCCACAGACAGATTACGCCGACCAGCAGGCCGATCACCAGTGCTCCCATCGGGCCGATAAAGCCGCAGGCCGGTGTAACGCCTACCAGTCCGGCAACGGCTCCGGACGCGCCGCCCAGCATCGAGGGCTTGCCTTTAATGATCCATTCGCCGAAAGTCCATGACGTAGCGGCAGCGGCAGTAGCCAGCAGCGTGTTGACGAATGCCAGTGCAGCGACGTCGTTCGCTTCCAGCGCGGAGCCGGCGTTGAAGCCGAACCAGCCTACCCACAGAAGCGATGCGCCAATCATAGTCATTGTCAGCGAGTGCGGGGCCATCGATTCTTTGCCGATGCCGATGCGCTTGCCGATCATGTAGGCGCCGATCAGGCCGGCGACTGCAGCGTTGATGTGTACGACAGTACCGCCGGCAAAGTCGAGCGCACCCTTCTGGAACAGGAAGCCAGCCTTGGCTGTCTCGGTTGCAAGCGTTTCGGCACTCTTGATCGCATCAGGGCCGGTCCAGAACCAGACCATATGAGCAACAGGCAGGTACGAAAACGTGAACCAGATCACCATGAACAGCAATACTGCGGAAAACTTGATGCGCTCGGCAAATGCGCCGACGATCAGGCCGCAGGTAATGGCTGCGAAAGCGCCCTGGAATACGACATACACGAATTCGGGAATGACCACGCCTTTGCTGAAAGTTGCAGAAGTGGAAAATGTTGCTGCAGACGCATCCCAAATGCCTTTCAGGAAAACTCGGTCAAATGAGCCGAAGAAGCTGTTGCCTTCGGTGAACGCGAGAGAGTAGCCGTACAGGCACCACAATACGATAATCACCGAGAAGGTCATGAATATCTGCATCAGTACCGAGAGCATGTTCTTGGAACGTACCAGTCCGCCATAAAATAGCGCCAGACCCGGAATACTCATAAGTATTACCAGAACGGTACAAGTCATGATCCAGCCCGTATCCGCCTTGTTGGGGGTAGGTGCGGGAGTTGCCGCAGCATCGGCTGCGGGTGCTGCCGGTGTTGCTGCGGCCGTGGCTGCCGAAGCGGCTGGTGCTGTTACGGTTGTCGAAGCCGTCGGTGCGTCATTTGCGGCCCATGCAGGCGCTGAGAATCCGAGCGCGAACATCAGCGCCAGAATGGCGGTAATGCTGGAAATTATTTGTTTCATTACATTCTCCTCATAATGCTTCGTTGCCGGCTTCGCCCGTGCGGATCCGAATGACTTGTTCCAGGTCGGAAACGAAAATTTTGCCGTCGCCGATTTTTCCGGTGCGAGCTGCCTTGACTATGGCTTCGATTGCCCGATCGACCAGATCGTCGCTCAGCGCGGCGTCAATCTTGGTTTTAGGCAGGAAATCGACAACATATTCCGCGCCGCGATAAAGTTCGGTATGGCCCTTTTGCCGTCCGAACCCCTTGACTTCGGTTACGGTAATGCCGGTTACTCCTACGGCCGAGAGTGCTTCGCGAACCTCGTCGAGCTTGAACGGCTTGATAATTGCGGTGATCATTTTCATGATTAATTTTCCTTGAAAAAATCAGGCTTTATTAGAATTTATAAAGAGCTTGCAAGCCAAAGGACTTGTTCGATTTGCTTGCGCTCGTGCCAGACGGGTTTGAAAACGATGCCACATTGGAATAATCGCCACGTACTTCAGCGCGAATCTCAATTGCCTTGGCCGGCAGGTATCCAAGGGTCAACGTGCCTTCTTTCAGATTTTGCGCTACCCCGGTGCGATAGCCATCCTGGTCGTCAAAATCTTCAACACGTGCGGACAAGCGCCATTGATCGCTGATCTGGTAAGAGGCATAGCCTGCTATACCAGACCATTTCGCGGTACCAGTGCTTCCGTTTGGCAGGGTCGCATTTGCTTGCGAGCCATAAGCAGCATCGATCGTGTAAGTCAGCTTGTCGGTAGCGTTGTATACGCCCACTACATCCCACAAGTTGCGCGTGCCTTCCGGACCAGATTCGACCCAGCCGCCAACCCGTTCTTTCCCGGTATAGCCTGACGCGGTAAGGGAAAGTGTTTTCGAAGGTGCGTAGCTGAGGCCATACTCCAGGGTTTTGGCGCCGTTGGTCTCTTTGAAATTATCCCACCCTTGGTTGGCGCCCAGGATCAGGTTCAACGTATCGTTAGCCGCGTAGGTGGCCCGTACGCCGGTGTGGGTGTAGGGCCCCAGTTGAAACAGGTACGAGCGCGAGAAATTGGGGTTGCTGGGGCTGGTGTTTACTTCCGCGCCCGCCAGTGTCACAAATTTACCGGCGATGATGCTGAATGGCCCGGTAGCATATTGGCCATATACTTGGGTCATATCAAATTTGTTATTGTGACCGGCACCTGCGCCAAACGCGTTAAGCACATCGGCATCCTTGCCGGCGGTGACGTTCAGCAGGCCGCCAAACCCTTCCTTTGCCTGTTTTGATAATGTAAATGCCACTTGCCGAACCGCAAAACCATCCTTCTCCAGGTCAAACGCGCGGTCAGGAACGCCGCTGGTGTACTTATTGCCTTGCGATAAATGGTTGTAAGAAGTCTCCACATAACCGCTAAAGGATATGCCGTTGTCCTCGGCTGGCGCAGTAGCCGGAGCCGGGGTCGCTGTTTGCGCATAAACAAACGAACTTACGAATAAAGATGCGATCGCGGCTGGAATAGTCAGGGATTTCATAGTGTTCCTTTTTCTACGTTTTAAATTTAGTAATCAAACAGGCAAACCAGACTGGTCACCCTTCAATAAGCAGGACTCGTGCCAGATATTGGAAATTTAGAAATTAGTTACTGATTTCAATAATGAAATCACATATCATATTTGCAATATTACTGATGGATTTGTCTCGGAAGGTTGATTTCGCTTTATGATGTCCTTTAAAGAAAACAACGGCTTCTTGCTGGTGCTTCCGTTGCTTTCGATTGCTCTATGGCATGTCATGTATCACTGCATGCAAGTTTCTCGATAGAAATACGCACCAAACTGGATAACCCTTTTTTGGCGCATTAAATTAGTGCATTAGGGAGATGAATAAATATGAAAAACTTTTTTGACGAATTACAGGCCAAAGTAAATAAAGCCTTGGAAAATTCGCCTGCCAAGGATATTGAAAAAAACGTCAAGGCTCTGCTGACGCAGGGGTTTTCCCGGCTGGATCTCGTTACGCGCGAAGAGTTCGACGCCCAGGCACTGACTCTGGTTCGAATGCGCGAGCGTCTGGATGCTCTTGAGAGAAAAATGGCGGCCATGGAATCGACGAGAGAGCCAATAGACACGGCATCGCCTCCGCTATAAACGATCGGTTCGGCTATTCATTAAGCAAAAAATCGGCGAGTCTGCGTATGCTCGGCTAACTGTCGATGTGTTCGTGGCCAACGGTCTGCCGGGCTTTGCCATCGTCGGGCCTTAATTGCTTTTTTCTCGCAAAGCGTTCTATGTGAACAGGAAAATTAGCAGCCTTAGCATCCCCTGCATTGCATTCGGCATTATATTGCCATAATAACATGTTATTATGGCAATATTTAATTTATGACAAGCTGGAGCTATGGACTACTCTTGTCCTTTGTGCGGCGCGGACTTGACAAGCCGGAAGGTACCCAGGCGGCGTGTAGCAGAGGCAATTCCTGAAACGCTTTGGTGCTTTGTTTGTCCTGCATGCAATGGCGCGCTCAGTAATAATGAGCATCCAACTGAAACGGCGTT
>Ga0366764_1057_pt1 | contig 13639 bp, 11 predicted proteins | sample TotcelHN113001M6_FD_207060 | JGI IMG/M metagenome (GOLD analysis project Ga0366764, IMG submission 207060) | Enriched cells from coal bed in the Powder River Basin, Montana, United States - Total cells N11 rep1 HSBNCT.N11.300.1.M6 ... | reverse complement strand
AGCTTTCACCGGTTAATTTTGAAAAGCAGTATTTCGAGAGGCTTGCAAGTGTCTAGGGATTCCGGGGCGATTCAGTCCCACGAGGCAGTCCGGATCTTAATCTAGCCTCAGCGCTTAATGGTCTGTAAGGCAGATTCATGTTGCATGTAATGATTCTTATCTTCTATATATGCCATTATTTTTTGTAGAGTGTCATCTACTGTATACACTTGCCTGAAAATACTAATGGGAAATTTATCAGTGTCTTTTCCTGAAATAGCCCAATTACTTTTATAAATCCCTGCCAACTCCCCTTTGTTCCAGGCAACCCTTCGTTTTTTTGCATTTTGTAACGCAATGGCTGAAAATTCTTGAAAAGTCGCCATGCATGAAAATGAAAACAAGTGTTTTATTACCCAAGTTTCTCCTTCATGTGACCAATCGGCAGGACAAATAGGCGCGGCTTGCGCCAGCCAGCCAACTATTCCATACGGCAGTTTGGTGGGCGGGCCGAACAACTGAGAGGGAATGCCGCACCCTTCCCAATACATTCTCCATCGCAGATAAGCTTCGGCAATAGGACAAAAACTTCTTGTTTTCTCGCCCTCCATGTGCCACCAGAAATGTCGGCCGGCCGTTTCGATACACATGCGATGTGAACACACTATGTGGCGCCGCACATGCCTGCGGATGGCGCTATAAAGCGTGTATATTTCCAATAGCCGCGCATCCCATGAATGCCGTATATACGGAAGCGGGCCATCGCTCTTCTTACGGATTCCTGAAGATTTTTTGGGCTTTCGATAAGGGTTTGGCTCTTCCCTTTTACTGCCTCTTCTGATCTCGTCAACGTGCTCAAAATTCAGTTGCATCTGCCCTGCCTCTGTTTCCTCGGAAGACAAGGCATTTAAGACATGCGAGACGAAGCTAACGTAGTTTGCCTCGATGCGCCTCCAAGACGCGGATGAAATCACAAACTCACCAAGACCGGCTGCTTTGCGCTTTCGGTTCAGTTCGATTTTGATGGGAAGAATGTCATTTTCAAACCGCATTAAATCGGTTAGATTTTCTAGGATGGCTTTGTCTTGCGGATGAAGTCGAAGTGACTTGACAGAAGGGTCGCGAAGCGCAGGCCCGATATCCTCCTTGCAGTGCGGACAAGCGAAAGGAGTTATGAACGTCTCTCGCTGGAAACGATATGGAATTTGCTTATGGCATTGCCCGCAGCGCGAACGCAAGACGTTTCCGTGCGCCGGACAGGCTGTAATGATTTCGATCTGAAAAAGGGGTGAATGGAACCCGGTTAGAGCGCAAAGTGGACACCACCTTAAATGATCGCTGGATTTTTGCTTGCTGTTAGGCAAAAGCTCGTATAGAAAGGAGCGGCGTACCAGATCGGCATCCATGCGCAGGTTTTTTGCGATGGCCTGAATATTAAATACTGTAGCGTCACGCAGATCCTCATCAGGATTGCGCAGGATTGCCGTTTTTCGGCCACACGTTGCGCTAATGAATAACTTCGCGATCTCACTGGCAGTCAGCGAATTTAAGTGCGCAAATTTGCAAAGCAGACTGTAGGATGAATCCAGTCCGGTTTCCCAATTCTCTCGCCAGCACCACTCCCGGACTGGAAGCTGGAACTGATCAATGATGATACGTGCCGGCTTCAACGCTGGTGGATTCCCTTTTCATCGAACATGACCAACCTTAACTCTTCATGGGAAGAAATAAAGTTGGATTCAGCCACTGCATTGGCCCACATGGCTGGCGAGAATTGAAAATCAGAAGCGTCGTGCTTCATATTCTCAAATAAGGCAATTTCTACGGAACGCGCAAAATATTGCATCGGGATTTCCATGTCGAAATTGAACTTGGCTTCATCATGGGCTTTCTTGAAGGCATCCCAGAGAAAAGGCGCATAACTGACGAGCCTGAATCCAGCACTATAGGCAGCAGGCAAGAAAAAGCGCGTATAGGTCCATTGGCTGTTCACCGGATAGCAAGCCTCATCGTAGCCCGCAAGGCAGGTTGCCACATCCGAGGGAGAACGCAACCCCCTGAAACGCATCTCGTCAATCATGAATCTGGAGACAATTTGAGTTTGTTTGCTATGGCGAAAAGCACTTTTCTGATGAAGCAATTGCGGCTGCCCCACCAGCAAGGTAATCATCCGGATACCGCGGCGCTCTAGTTCATCGTGCACGTCACGCAGCCATTCGTATTCAATCGTATCCAGGCGCTGAGCTTCATCTGCAAAGAAAACAACCCAGTTGTATTGAGAGCGGTCAACGAGTTCTTGCAACCTTTCGGTGAGCCTGGCGCGTTTTCGAGTGATGGTGCCGGTCAGGTATCCTTCATGCCCCGTCGCTTCCAGAAGCGTCGAAAAGAATGCGTCTTCTGAATGATTCTTTTTCTTCTGACAGCCAAAGCTGATAATGACAGCACTCGGAAAATCTTCTTTCAGGATCTGGATGATATACCGGATGCTGTAAGTTTTTCCGAAGCGCGGGTGGGCATAAATAATGCCGCCTGGGGTGCGCAAGCGAACCAGCTTCTTTACCCTTTGCAGCATCTCGTCGATGGAAGGCGTCGGGACAATGTACTTTTGCTGAACGACGGGATGCTTTTCGTAGTCGACTGGCCGCTGATATGAAAAAGTCATAGTCGGTTTTTAGAATGTGATGGTTCTTTTTATAGTCAAGGCATGGGGCTGCGGAGCCTGTTCAGCCGGATTCTCGACCAATGGCAGAGATGCACTATCAACGACTTCCGGTTTTTTTTCAATTGGAGGTTCAGGTGGCCGCTCGAAGGCTGGTTCCTGCTCACGCACCGACCTTTCCTGACGATTGGCAATGGCCAGGTCGTTAGCGGCACGCTTGTTATTCTTACCTTGGGCGTGCCGGTATTTGCGCCAGGCCTGCACAGGATCTTCACCTTCGCGGTATTGAAGTTTTTTTGTCCTTATCAGCCGTAGAATTTCCTGACGAACGCGCAGGGAATGTGGGGTATAGCACCACGGCCGGGCTGCCGTCAGAATGCCGAGCTCTGCGCCATCATTGAAAAATGCACGCACGGATCGGATATCACGCACATCGAAATAAATGCGCACTTTCTTGCCAATCAACGAGGGATTGTTTGAGAGAACATCGCAGGTATACCGAACCCCGTAAAAATTGATGTGGGGTCGCACACCATTCTTGATACTGCCGCGAACGGGCAATTCCCGTGCTTCTTGCAGTAAGCATAAATCCGCGCGCATCCTCTTTGGAAGAGTCCTGATAAAGCCCTGTTGCTTGTTGACTAGATGGACCATTGCTTCAAGCGGTGTACGTCCGCCCAGGCCGCCGTGGGATTCGCCGTTATAGTCGGCGATCAATACTTCAATCATTTCTTCCATCTCGTCCAATTCCACCAATAGAGAGATATCTGAACCGGGATCGTTCAGTATCTTTTCGATCGCATCGGGATTGTTCCCGGTCGTGCCTGGAAGGCGGTGCGCAAAATGTTCCGCCAGCAAACTGAAAAAACGCTCGATAAATGGACGTTCATCGGGCTCTCCTGGAGGGCCGTTGTCAGGCCAGCAACCGACGACTTGAATCAATCGATCCAACGTATCATGCGCAAGATGGGCGCGAGCACCGTCAAACCGGAACCAATCCCAGCATGCGTATTCCGTGGCAGGTATGACTTCCGAGGGGTAGCCCCCGCCGTTTCTGACGGACAGACCCGGAATTTTGTAGGTTCGGGATCGATGAGGCGTTAAGGCTGCTTGAAGTGCTTCAGCGACATCGTCCTTGTTGTATTCTTTGCCCAACGCAAGGGAATAACCAATGATGGCTCTGCTTGCGACATCCAGTAGTACTAGGATCCAGATTCGATGCAGTTCCATCAGTTGTTCCATACCGTATGGATCATCGACTCTGACGGTAATTCTGAGATCGATCTTGTGTCCGTCAAATTCAACCACCTCAAAAGCTCGAGTAGCTGCAGGAGCAGAATCGGCAATATTCGACACAGGCGCCCCTATATGCTTTGCACCAGCCTTTGATGCCGCCTTCTCAAACGTTTGAGTGGAGAGTTTTCTCAGGTGAGCAGCCAGCGACCTGATGCCTAGCAGCTCCTGAGTAAACGGGTATTGATTGGGCTTGATGCCGACCGCCCGGCATTGTTGCAGGAAAGCTTTATGTAGCCTTTTTAATGAATAGCGCGCCTCACGTTGACTGGGATTTTTCTTTTTCCGCTGATTGGCGGCCCGGCTTATGAGCTTTTTCAGAGAAGGATGCGTCTGCAGCAAAAGAGTAAAAGCTCCTGACAGGCCGCCCTTACTGTTAGGGTTTGAGCTAACTGGCTGGATTCGCTCGTACTCCTTGATGCGCGCATAAGGGATGGCTCCTCTAAAGCCGTTTATGCGCCCATCATCGTGTTTACTCCAGCAGCGCCGGACCAATTGATACAAGGTTTTAGGGTGGATCCCCGTCATCTCACGTATACGAACGAGAGATATATGCTCCTCTTCAATCAAGAGCCGGATTGCCTCGCAGTTGGCAATAAATTTGGCGCGGTACTTTTCACTGATCGCGGTGGAGTCGACGGTTGGCCAGTTCGACAGATAACGCAAATTTTCTGGAATCGACAAGCGATCGAACTGGGTCTCTCCGAAAACAAGCGTTCTCATATCGCTTCAACTGTTGAACCAAGCCCGATCAGGGCTGAATCGAGATTCTGGCAAGTGATTTTGCCAGAGTGGATCAATGAGAAAAGTGCGGTGCGAACCAGCATGGGGTCGTCTTCACCAAAATACGTCTCTAGCTCGCCGACTGTTCGCGGTTTGGATATAAATTTTTCTACGTTCTGCACCAAATCCTGTGTAACGAAAGACATGTTCGAAGAAATATATCGAATCATTGTTCCCCAATTTTTGAAATAGATTTCTTGGGAATCGCTTTCTTCCGGGACGATGCACTTGATTACTATGGATTGGCTATCAGCCCATGCTTGAAATGCAGGCGGCACAATGCTTTTGTCTTTCGGCAAAGCTATTTCGGATGGCCGCAACAAGAACCAGAATTCTTCTTGCTCATGCCGCTTTACCCAGTAATCGACAACACGAGCAGGCTTAGCATCTGGAATGAGAACAGGACGTTCGCAGTAACCCTCAACGGTATAATCGGATTCGATCAATACCCAATAACTCATGGGAAGCTGTCCGAACAGAGTAAGCCGCCGACCGATTTTGGGGCCGAAAACGTCAAATCTGTGGCTTCTGTACGGCCTCGTATTGTCAGCCGCTTGTAAGAAACGAAGGTTTCTACCCATGTCGCCTCGGCAGGTCGGTATGGATTGGCAAAATTACTTCACGAGTATGTAGATTGGTGAAATTACTTCAATAGATGATGAAGCAATATTGTGCTTTTGTAAATACTAATTGACTATAAATCAATTAACTAGATATTTGGAAAGAAGGGCTAATTTACTTCAACGGACGTCTCCTATGCCCCCTCAAAGTCTGTAGTTTGAAAGTTTACTATCTTGCAGAATGCGTCTGCCAGAGGAGAAAAAGTGCGTTCCTGCAATTGCAGAAGAAAAAGTGGGCGCAGCAGAGGCCTATCGGGTGGATAGTTTAAGGTTGCAAGCCCACCTATCTTGATCAGTTCGTTCACAACTATTGCAGGCAGCATGGCTATTCCGGCTCCTCCGGCAACCGCGCGCGCAATGCCTTCGTTACTGCCGAATTCCACAATTCGTTTGGGCTCGATGTTGTGCTCCTGCATCAGCCTCTCGGTGACCTCGCGTGTACCGGATCCAGGTTCGCGCAGAAGCCAGGTTTCTGCGCTCAGATCTTCCGCATTGGGCGATAGTTTTCTCGACAGTACTTCATCGTGGCTGGCGACTAAGCAAAGTTCGTCGTCTCTCCAATGCGTTACGGTTATTCTTGCGTCTTCGATTGCTCCCTCCACCAGTCCAACGTCGCAATTGCAGTCAATTAATGCTGTGCCGATGGCCTGAGTATTTCCTGCATGAATATGCAAATCAATTGATGGGAATTGCCGTGTAAAGCTCGCGACATAAGACGGGAGCCAGTAACCGGCAATGGTAAAGCTCGCCCCTACAATCAGGCGGCCTTTCCTGAGTCCGATTCTTGCTTGAATATCTTCGATTGCTGCACGCTCCAGTCCGAAGATACCACGTGCATGCTCGAACAGCGCCACTCCATTTTCTGTCATGCGCAGCCCTCTCGAAATCCCAACATTGCGCTCGATCAGTATGAGGTCAAGTTGGTTTTCCAGTTCACGCACAGCCTTGGAAACTGCCGGCTGGCTGATGAACAGGACTCGGGCAGCCCCTGAAAAGCTCTGCTGTTCAATGACAGTATAAAAAATGCGTAACAAATGCAGGTTTAATCTCATAACTATATTTCATCATTATATGAATATTATGAATTTGTATTATAAGCATGCTTACACTACGCTGTGCAGTTGATTGCATTGATATTAAGGATCGGGAACGATGAAACGAATCTTGGCATGCACTCGGAAAAGCATCATGCCGTGCTGGAATGATTCTGCCTGGTGGTTAGGTATTTTGTTAGCTGGAAGCATTGGTGCCGTTGGCATGCTCGCTACCGTTTTGCCGTGGACGCAGCGACTGGGTTTGAGTGCGCTAACGGCATCAATCATTCTGGGGATGGTGGCCGGAAACACCTTTTTCCCATCCATCGCCGCACACGCCGCCTCCGGAGTGGATTTTTCAAGGAACCAGCTCTTGCGTGCCGGGATTATATTGTACGGTTTTCGTATTTCTTTTCAGCAGATAACTGATATCGGATGGGCCGGACTGACAATTGATCTGTTAATTGTATCGATGACGTTCTGGCTTGCCGTGCAGCTTGGCACTCGCGTTTTTAAAATCGATCGGCAAATGGCCATGCTGATCGGTGCTGGGGCTTCCATTTGCGGTGCAGCTGCAGTGATGGCCGCAGAACCCATAGTGAAGGGATCGGCGAATAAAGTTTCTGTCGCAGTTGCCAGCGTCGTACTATTTGGAACCTTGGGCATGTTCGCCTATCCCTTGTTATATCCCTATTTGGGGTTGTCCGAACATGCATTCGGGGTGTATGCCGGCTCGACTATTCATGAAGTTGCGCAGGTTGTTGTCGCGGCAAAAAGTATCAGTGAAGACGCTGCGGCTACTGCTGTCATCGTAAAAATGCTGCGAGTCATGATGCTGGCTCCTTTCCTGATTGTGCTGTCCCTGCTGCTAAGCAATTCTATTGGTCATGAAGTAAATGATCGATCGAGAAAGCCCTCGATAACCATTCCGTGGTTTGCGGTTCTGTTCATTGTTGCAAGCGCAGTCAACTCGCTGCATGTCTTTTCACCGCCGGTAATCGACGCCTTAATTTTTATCGACAATGGACTGCTGGCTACAGCGATGGCTGCGCTGGGAATACGTACGCATACAGGTGCCATTCGTCAGGCTGGGAGCAAGCCTTTATTGCTGGCGGCAACACTTTTTGCCTTTCTTGTCATTGGCGGGTACATGCTCAACCGTCTGGTAATGTATTTTTTAGCATCAGCTTGAAGCAAATTCTGAATAAGCTGATCACATCTAATCCGACAGTCTTTAAAGACTTGTTCTCAAATGGTCATTGCTCGACAGGAATGCCATCTCTTAAGGAATATATGAATGCAATCTCTTAAGTAATCCTTGCAAGCATTTAATTATATTGATAAATATCAATAGCCATGATCGAACCACGGTTCGCGTTTTCTCTCCAAACATACAAGCATGGTGGGAATTGGGATGCTTCTCCTTTCTTTGTCTTCTGCATGATGCAGACGGTTCCGGGCCGAACGTAAAGGGGAATTAGCTAAATTGGCTAAGGCTGAATTGACCTAGTGGAACCTTTTTGGCCCGGTCGTATGTTAAGGGGGAGCATCCCGATCCCTACCAATTGCAGCCCGCCTTCGCAAGATGTGCGGGCTTTTTGCCATGCGTTGCCGATCATGGGCATGGACTGCGTTATCTATATTGGCAGGATCAATGATGCGAAAAAGAACGCTCTCAACGATAGCTGTCGCGTTATGCGCTTCCTTGGCCGGATGTGGCGGAGATGTGAGCGTCGCTTTTTGCTTTCCCTCTTCCGCCTGTACCTGCCCTCCTTCGACCGTATGCAAGCCTGTGCCGCCAACTACTCCGGCAAGAGGCAAAACCGCTTCAAATGCGCCCGAACCTCAGCTTAAGCCGGAGATCGATGCGAGCCAGCGGTTGTGAGGCAGGTTGGGTTTTGCTAATGAGCCAAATCACCCGGGTTCATATGCGACCAATGCCCATCCTTCATCAGTCTGGCTAATTCGTCTGCGGATACGGCTGGTTGAAAGAGATAGCCTTGAGCGCCCGTGCATTCATGCGCTTTTAGAAAGGCGAGTTGCTCGATTGTTTCCACCCCTTCCGCTATGACCTTAAGCCCGAGGTTGTTGACAACACCCAGGATGCCGGACACGATTGCCACGACCTCCCTGCTATTCGGTAAATTTTCAATGAGGGATTTGTCGATCTTGATGATATCAATTGGGTAGTCGCGAAGATAACCCAGCGCCGAGTAGCCTGTACCGAAGTCATCCACGGAAATCAATACACCCATGGATTTAAGCTGCTCCAGAACGGAAACGCTCTCAGTCATGTTTTCAAGCAGCAGGCGCTCGGTAATTTCCATTTCAATCCAGCCAGGCTGAATGCCATACTCATCAAATATTTTCCGCACGAACTCAAGAAAATTGGGGTCCCTGACCTGAAGCGGAGATAAGTTGACGGCGACATGAAAGGAGGGAAGACTGGATTCGCGCCATTGTTTTACTTGATGGCACACTGCCTGCAAAACCCATTTGCTTATCTGGACTATCGACCCGTTTTCCTCCGCCATGCCGACTAAATCGCTTACGGAAACCACTTGCATGTCGGGGCTCTTCCAGCGCAGTAGCGCTTCCACGGATGTGATTTGCCAGCTTTTCAAATCAATCTGGGGCTGATAGTAAATTTCCATTCCTTCAGTAGCAATAGAAATACGCAGCTTGTCTTCCAGTATTTTGCGCTCCTCTACCTTTGCGCCCAGTTCCTCGGTGAAGTATTCATATTGCTGATGCTTGAGCGATTTCGCCCGGTACATCGCTATATCGGCATTTTTCAATAATTGCGATGCATTATCAGCATCTCGGGGAAATATTGTAATGCCGATGCTGGCTCCGCTATACACTTCAGAATCTTCCAGCTTAAAGGGCTGCGATAGTTCTTTTATTATTTTTTTAGCAAGTAGACCAGCCTCCCCAACTGTTCTCAAGTCGGTCTGGATAACGACGAACTCATCACCGCCAACGCGGGCGACCATGTCCGTTTCACGTACACAACTGCTCAGTCGGGCAGCTACCTGTTGCAACAGTAAATCACCGGCCTGGTGGCCCAACGTGTCATTGATGAATTTGAACCGGTTCAAATCGAGCAATTGGATGGCGAAGGTCTTTTCGTACCGCTTGGCTCTGGCCAACTCATGATGCAGCCGGGTGCTGAAAGATGCGCGATTAGGCAAGCCGGTAAGCAGGTCATGGTTAGCCAGGTAATTCGCTTCTTCTTCTGCGAGCTTGCGCTTTGTAATATCGCGCATTATTTCCGCAAAACCGCGCAACTGCCCTGCTTCATCCAGCATTGGCTGCAAGATTCCGCTTGAAAAAAAGCGTTCGCCATTTTTCCGGACAAGCCACTTGTCTTCGACTGATCGGCCCTTGAGGCGAGCGCATTGCAACTCATCCTGCAAGGACTGGCGCTCCAGGTCTTCCGGAGTATGGATGAAGTCGAGATGGCGTCCCATTACTTCATCTCGCCGGAACTGCAGGATATTTTCCGCGCCACGGTTCCAGTCTACGATCCCGCCAGTCTTGTCGAGCAATACGATGGCGCAATCCGTCATGGAATCCATCAACATTTGAAAATCAGCCAGCGCATGCGTTAGCGATGCTTCAGCACTCCGCCGGGCAGTTTCTTCGGCAATGCGCCGCTGCAATTCCTGGTTTGCACGCTCAAGCGATTCTTCAGCCAGCCTGCGTTCAGTGTTGTCGCGCATGATCTTGGCGAAACCCTCGAGCCGCCCGTCTTAGCCTTTCAAGGGAAACATAAAGCCTGAACCAAAGAAACGGGTTCCGTCTTTTCTGACATGCCAGCGCTCGTTTTCGGCCTGTCCAGTGCTTTCTGCTGTCTGAAGCTCCCACCGGTCTCCGCCGGCAGCCTTGTCTTCCGGAGTGAAAATGATCGACACGGGCTTTCCAATGATTTCTTTTTCTTCATATCCGAGCAGTCTCTTCGCCCCGCTATTCCAACTGACGATTTCTCCTTCGGCGTTAAGGGTGAAAATTGCATAGCCTATCGCGGCTTCGACAAGCAAGTTGTAAAGGTAACTTTGATGTTGACGGCTAAGATAGCCTGCGTCGCCGTTTGACATAGCATCTCCTCGATTAAGCCATAGCCTAACTTTTGATTAGGTTGCAGGGCTCAAGGTTCGCTGGATACGGAATTATTTGTTATCTCGCAAGAAATTCTTGTGCGAGACTCGGCGAGGATCGAGGCTGCTCTTGATTAGTCAGCAGCAGCCAGGGTTATCGAGAGAGGAAAGTCGCGGTGGCAATCAGGCGTTGCCGTTCGCTTTGCCAGATGCGTTGATTCGGCGTTTTGGAATGAAGCGGTTCAACCGCTACAGCAACTATTCAGCACCATGCAGATGGTGGGATGAACAGGCAATCATCGTCTCATCCGTAAAGATGAGTTCCCCCTTGCAATGCAGGCATTGCCATTTTTCGCCGCGCTGAATGCTATTGTGCCGGCGCACGCTGAGTTGATGCGTCTTGCAATCGCAATGATAAAGAAAGGTGCCTCCAACGCGCGCTTCGCTTACATCATAGTTGTGCGTTCTACGCGGCACGCAGCCGAATTGGCGCATGACCGATTCCCATTCCGGGCCGTGCGCATGCACGTCGTAGCCCCACTTGGCGCCTACGACGAGATGGGCGACTTCATGAGGGATCGTATTCGCAAAGTAGCCGGTCTCGTTATCCCTGAGCAACACCGCGTTAAACCTCAGCTTGCCGATCTTGTCGCTCTGTGCGGTTGCCGCCCTCACCCCGCGCAAATCGAACCCTATCTCGGGCATGGGCAGCGTCACGCCAAAGAGCAAGCGGCCAAGCTGTATGAAATAAGCAACCCTGTCATGCACCCGCTGCCTGAGCTCGTCGGGTAAAGGCACTGCGCTTTTCCTGGTCGAAATATTACTCACCTTGACTCCCTGCAAAGGGAAGTCGGCCTAGCTCATAGTGGGACAACATGCATTTTCTACTGTCAAAAGTTTACTGACAGCAAGAATACAGAGAGTTTTTCCGTGCGGCAAGCGCGGCCATTGGATAAAAATCCTGTCCGGGCGGCCGTCTTATCAGCCGGTTTGCAGAAAAACGATGCCTATTGAGAACGGCTATTGATGGCCTTCGATCGGGTTGCCGTATATGGGCATTACGCCAAACTGCGTACTGACGGCATAAGCCATGCCCGACGCCAGCATTACCGGCACAACAAGATGGAATTGGCTGGTCATTTCCAGAACCATCACGATCGCCATTAGCGGCGCATGCGTCACCGCTGACAGAACGGCTGCCATGCCGACAATAGCCATTACGCGCGGGTCGCCTGCAATTCCTGCCGGCAGGAATAGTTCCGTCAAATGCGCGATGACATATCCGCCCGTAGCCCCGACAAAGAGCGTCGGCGTAAAGACGCCGCCTATTGCACCCGAGCCGTTGCTCAGGGCTGTGGCAGCGATTTTGGCAACAAAAATCAGTGCAACCCATCCCCATCCAATGTCGCCCTGAAGTACCTGCGACACTACCTCGAAGCCGTTTCCCCATACTTCAGGTATTGCTGCTGACAGTATCCCGACCAGTATGCCTCCCAAGCCAAGCCGCAGGGGCAAGGACGGAATGCGTGCAAAGACACGGCGGCTCCGGTTCAGCAAGACCAGCATGCCCCATCCCAGAAATCCGCAGACGATTCCTAGAAACACTGCAATGCCAACGCTGTTGGGCTCTAACGTAACTGTCGGCATGACATAGAGCGGCGTCGGCTCAACCAGCCAGTAGATCAAGGCGCTGGATGTCGCCGTCGAGATCAGGATCGGTGCGGCAGCATGGCCGGCAAAGAACCCCAACGCCAGTTCCAATACAAACACTATTCCCGCCAGCGGCGCATGGTAAGTTGCGCCAATGCCGGCAGCAATACCGCATACCAGCAGGGCATTGCGCTGCTCGGCAGGAAGTGGCGACACGGCGGCAAGCCGGGCGCTGAACCAGGCGGCCACCTGCACCATCGGCCCTTCCCTCCCTATCGAGGCGCCGCTGCCTACCGAGATCAGCGCCGACACGCTGCGAACCCACGTTGTGCGATCGTTGAGCACAGAGGAACCGGAGCGCGCTGCATCGATATAGTCGATGTGCTTGCTTCCTGCCGGGCCGCGGGCAGCCCAGCGCTGTCCCACGTGCAGTACCAGGCCGGCCAGCAGCCCTCCTGCTGCAACGATCAGCGCGCGATGCCACGGCGGCAGGGAGCGCGCTGCTTCAACCAGGCTGCCGGTCTGGCCGGTAGCCAGCCATTCAACCAATTGGATCAGCCAGCGAAAGCCGACCACGGCAGCAGCCGACAGTACCCCTGCAAGAACCGACCACATCCATAGCCGCAACACCTGTGCGTTAACTTTTGCGGAGAATGGGATGGGCTTCTTCATTGGATAGGATGGGTAGGCTCCGCCTTGCTTATCGGTAGGATCGCATCGCAGCTAAAGCATTTTAATTTCATAAACGAATTTGGCGTTACTTGGCAGATTGACATGAATTGCTGTAGAGTTCAAATACCCTTTTGTACAAAGTTTAGATTATTGATGGAAATCACTGATTTGAACATCGATATCAACATTTATCTTGCGCCGCCTGCGGCGGCGCAACTTGCGTCTGCCCGAACGCGGCTGAACCTGATGTTTGGCGGCTATGCTTTTGCCTCGCTTGGATGCTGCGTTGTTCTGGGGCTGCGCATCCGTGATCTGATAGCTGCCGATGCGCTGCAGGATTGGATTGCCGACTGGCCGGTCTTGCTGCCGGCTGCGGCATTGCTCGTGTTTATCTGGAAGCTCACCCAGCTTGGAAAATTCGCAGGCCGGATCGAGGACACCGCACCGATTACATGCAAGGCCATCATGGACGGATCCGATAGCGCGACTGTCAAGGCCTACTGCAAAGCGGTTAAGCAGCAAGGCCGAATGCTTACCATGGAAGAAGCGGAGGCACTGATGGCCTTGTGCACCAGCGAAGCTTCAATAGAAAAAATTGCCGCCGTGTATGAGAAGGATAACGAGGCGAGCGGCTGGCCGCCCAGCTGGCATTAGCTCTTCCAGCGCGGTCATTTTTCGAAGAATAAAAAAACGCAATTTTGGTTCTCGCCAAGCTATTCCTCTGCGTCCATCAGGGTATTTACTGCGGCTGGTTCAATATTGGAGCCGGCTTCACGAACAGCGGCGTTACCAGCAAGCCGATTTCATACAGCAGGCACAGAGGGAGCGCCAGCAGCAGCTGGCTCATGA
>Ga0366764_1048_pt1 | contig 14386 bp, 10 predicted proteins | sample TotcelHN113001M6_FD_207060 | JGI IMG/M metagenome (GOLD analysis project Ga0366764, IMG submission 207060) | Enriched cells from coal bed in the Powder River Basin, Montana, United States - Total cells N11 rep1 HSBNCT.N11.300.1.M6 ... | reverse complement strand
GAACGATGGTTTACTTAAAGCTGATGCACCACCCAAGCATTTGATGCGGAACTATGTGAATTTCATGGTTCATGGCATAGATGAAAAAGATTCCTCACATGATAGCACCGAAACAAAAATAATAAATCCGAGAGAAGTCCTACATAAATGGATTCATATAACAGAAAAAAACAATGTCAAAGGTAGCCTTTCAGCAAATATACATAAGGTTTGTATAACGCAGGGAAATGGCAACACACTGGATATAGTAAGCTCACAAACACAAGATATTAATGTCGCTTTTGAAGTAAAAGTTCATTCACATATATATAAACCAATTGTTGCTATTGGTATATTTAATGAATTAAATGAACCAATCATTCATTTCAATACCGAAAATACTAAAAAGCATATCCCAGAGTTGCAAGCAAATACACACTGCAATTTTGATTATAACTTTAACATCCCTGCGCTAAAACCTGGTGATTACTTGATTTCTGTTGGGATTGATGATGGCATCACAGGAGCAAGCAATATACTTTGCCATGTTTATGATGCATGGTCATTTACTGTTATCCTACCCAATAATGTAAAGCCTCAAGGTGGCTACATACAGGTTGAAAACATTAAAGAAGAAATCACAAACATAGGTGCATAAATGAATCACTTTTTACCATTCGGATATGTAGCACGTACTGAGCAAGTTTTGTACAATGACACTCCAGGAAATTTTATATACCAACCCTATGTTTATGAGTTGGCTTTGCATTTAGCAAAGGGTTCAAATATTAAGTGGATTATAGATATAGGCTGTGGATCCGCAGGAAAACTTGCGCCCCTGGCTAAACATTTCTCGATTATAGGTATTGATTCTAAAGTCGGGATCGAAATGGCTAGGCAAACAATACCTGAAGCAGAATTATTAGTGCATGATTTGGAATCAGGATTACCATATTTGACTGAAGAAATATTGAACAATGCTTTAGTTATATGTTCAGATGTAATAGAGCATTTAAAAAATCCTGAAGTACTAATGGGCAATCTTGCCGAATTATCCCGCAAAGTACCATTCCTTATTATATCAACACCTGATCGTGACAGAGCACGTGGCTGGCTTGATAACGGACCGCCGGCAAATACTGCACACGTTATGGAATGGAATGGAACTGAGTTCGTCCGGTTTATGCATGATGCTGGATTTGATGCGGTACCATTCCATGGTCACACCATTAATACTGACTTCCACAGATCCAAATCAACACTAATCGCTGTTGCCGGTAGACATGCGCAGTTAAAAAAATCCCCTCCGAAAAAAGTTGCTGCCATCATACATAGTTACAATGAAGCTGACATATTACCAGAGGTCGTGCAGCACTTAATTGAGCAAGGTATAGAAGTACATTGCTTTGATAACTGGTCAACAGACGGGTCTTGGGAAATTATTCAAGAAATGATGATTAAGGGAGAAGTAAATCATTGTGAACGGTTTCCAATTGAGCCATGCGAAAATTATGAATGGCATGAGCAATTATCGAAAACTTCCGAGTATGCAATGACTTTAGATGCAGACTGGATTATGCACTATGATGCAGATGAAATTAGAGTATCGCCCTGGCAGGGCGTTACATTATGTGATGCTATAGCATATGTTGACTCGCTTGGTTATAACGCAATTGACTTCACAGTACTTGATTTTAGATTTATAGAAACGGGCCTCAATACCACAACACCCTATCAACAAAATCTTTCTCATTTTGAGTTTGGCCGTAGGCCAGGGCACTTTATGCAAATAAAGTGTTGGAAAAATATCCAAAAAGTTGATTTAGCTGATACTGGTGGACATAGTGCTAGTTTTGATAATAGAAAAGTATATCCTATAAAATTTCTTTTAAAACATTATCCATTAAGGAATAAGACTCAGGCGGTCAGCAAAATATTTAACTACCGCTTGCCTAGATTTACCAAAGAAAAACTTAAATATGGCTGGCATAGCCAATATGATTGTTATGAAAGTTCCAAAGAAATTAGGGGATGGAAGCACTCAGATCTTTTGCCATGGCATGCAGTACATTTTAGCACTGAATATGTTGTTGAAAGAATAAGCGGGATTGGGTTAGTTGATTGACTGACTATTAAATATCCGTAATGAACTCAATTTTCGCTTCTAGAAAACTATCTTACATGAACAATGATACATATTATCTTGACACCGTAACTAAGGTTTGGTCGCGACCTAGCTATAGTAGTATTTCCTATAGTGACGGGGACGAAGTCGAGTGCCGTATTGCTGAAGTCATTAGGAAAGTCTGTGATCTTACCGTGCTATCTAGCGAATTAATACAGCATTGCACCGACTGGCCATCTCTTTACCATCTTAGCAGTACCCGAGCTAACATCTTGCGCCCATTTTATAGCCTAGTAAAAGGCAAGGATGTGCTCGAGATTGGAGCCGGATGCGGTGCTATCACACGTTATTTAGGTGAGTCTGAGGCAAATGTTTTAGCCTTGGAAGGTAGCATACGCCGTGCTGCGATCGCCCGTTCCCGTACGCGCGACATGTCGAATGTGGACGTGCTGGCAGATCGGTTTGATAACTTTCAAACCGATCAGAAGTTTGATGTAATTACTTTGATTGGCGTCTTGGAGTACGCAAATCTTTTTACTGATGGAGAACAGCCTGCGCTTACTATGCTCAAGCGCGTCCGATCTCTTCTCAGGCCTAACGGCAGGCTTATTATCGCCATTGAAAATCAATTTGGCTTAAAGTATTTTGCAGGCGCACCAGAAGATCATTTAGGTGAGCCGATGTACGGCATCGAAGGCCGCTACCGCCATGATCAGCCGCAAACATTCGGCCGTAAGGTACTGGCTGATATATTGAAGCTTTCTGATTTTGTAGAGTCTGAATTCCTTGCCCCTTTTCCCGACTACAAGTTTGCTACATCTATTGTTACTGAAGATGGCTTTGCTTTTGAAGGATTTGATGCTGCGGCACTGGCTTGGCAAAGTGTAAAGCGCGATCCTCAACTACCAGCACATTTGGCATTCTCGCCAGAGTTAGTTTGGCGCGGCCTAGTGAACAATGGAATTGCTCTGGATATGGCAAATTCCTTTCTAATTGTCGCAAATACATCTCCACAACAGCAAAATATCAACCCCATTCTTGCTTATCACTACAGCACAGAGCGCGATGCTAAATTTTGCAAAGCAACTGTTTTCGAGAAAACTGGTACTGATTCCGTCGAAGTTATATACCGGTCGTTAGCAATGGATGAGGTAAGGAAAGTAGAAGGCCTTCTTGTTCAATTCAGTTTTCCTGAGAAAGACCAATATATTCTTGGCACACCTCTATCGTTTGAACTGATTGACATCGTTACCCGAGATGGTTGGAGCATAGAAGAGGTCGGAACATTCATGCATCGATACTTGGGTATTGTGAAAGAAAGGGTATTCCCTGCCGATCAATCTCTTAAATTAGACTGTGCCGATACTCCCCTCCCTGGATTCTGCTTCGATTTAGTACCTCAAAATATAATTATCAGTTCTGATGGAAAATGGCACGTTATAGATAAAGAGTGGGTTGTGGTGCACGGTGTAAATGTCGGGTGGCTCGTGTTTCGTACTTTGATGCTATTGTTGAATAGTGTAACTCGCTTCGGTCAACCAAAAGGTAAGTTGCCTCAAACACGAATTGGCTTTTTTTCTGAAATTTTCCAAACGATTGGCTTGAATTCAAGCCCTTTATACTTTGATTCCATAGCGAAAATAGAAGCTTCTGTTCAGTCGGAAGTCTGTGGTCGACCTATTGATGCTTATTTGGATTGGCATCCTCAAGCCGCTATTAATTTGCGTAAGAGCCATAACCAAATAATTTCTGACCTCGATAACGAAATTGCCATTTGTAACCAAGCAATTTCTGATCTCAATTTTGAAATTGCCAATATCAACCGAATAGTCGAAGAACGTGATAGAAAAATAAAGAGCCTTCTCTTATCCAAATCTTGGGTTATTACTAAACCATTAAGGTTTTTGAGTCGTATTTTAAGAGGTCGTTTTAATGAGACACCACTCTCATTTTCTCGAATACACAATATAAGAAAGATAGCGTTGCGTGCTCGTAATGCAGCTCGTTATTTAATTCGTGCTGACTTCGACGGGTTATTCAAGCGGTTGCGAGCATATAAGCAAAATGAGTACTCCGCCAACTCCCAACCCGCCAGTAGCAAGCCCTTGAATCAGCAACACTGGGCTGTCGTGGCCACGAAGCATACTCTGTTTATCGCATACCTGATTGCAGATCGTTTGCGTGCGCATGAAGTAAATGTCGACGTCATGACAGACTTTTCGCCAAGCTTCTCACATGACTATTATGTAGTTATCTGTCCGCAAATGTTTGGAAAACTTCCCCCGGGGAACCAACGCATAGTTTTTCAGATGGAACAATCCGTAAGTTCGCGTTGGTTCACGAAAAATTATATAAATTTATTGAATAGTTCTTTAGCTGTTCTGGATTATGCACTAACTAATATCGACTTTTTGTCCACTAAATATATCTCATATCCGCAGGTAAACTATATTCCAATTGGAGCATCGACGCACTATGGAATTTCAATTCCATATGTCGATAAAACTTGCGACGTATTGTTCTACGGGGATAGTAAAAGTTCTCAGCGACGCGTTCTGATGCTTGACGCCTTGAAAAAAAGATTTGATGTACAAGTCGTGAATGAAGTTTTTGGCCATGACATGATTAAAGCAATAAAGCAGGCGCGCGTAGTAATCAATCTTCATTATTATGAAGATGCTTTACTGGAGATGCCGCGTATTCAGGAGTGCCTGTCATTAGGCGTTCCTGTAGTATCGGAATCGGCTCAGGATCAAAATGACTACCCAGAGCTTGTTGGATCGGTACGATTTTTTGATCAAGGATCAATACCAGCGATGCTTGAAGCTGTTGATGGTGCTTTAAAGAATCCGGTGCCGACTGAAACCATCAATATGTCTGTCTTGAACAGTGTAAGACGGTTTGAATTCATGTTCGACCGATTTTTAGTGGGCGCAGGTTTTCTACCTGCTACGCATGTGAACGATATGTATTTACCGATACCTGATTCGGTTAATCGTCTGATACTGTCTATGCCTGAGACGATTGCACGTAGACGTATTTTTGAGGCAGAACGACCGCAGAATTGTGCTGTTTTTGATGGAATTCGTAAGACACCTGGTTGGATAGGTTGCGGTCTAAGCTATATGGCTCTCGCTCAGCATGCAATAAAACACGGTAAAAACTTCTTAAACGTTATGGAAGATGACGTTCTATTACCTTCTGACTTCGAGATCAAGGTGGCTGCCGTGCATGAATTTCTTGACGCTCGCCCTGGTGAATGGGACATATTTGCTGGTGTTATTGCTTCGCTCCACCCTGAAGTAAAAATTCTCTCCGTTGAGATCTTTAAGGGAATTACTTTTGTTACTATTAACAAAATGACCAGCATGGTATTCAATATATACAATGAGAAAGCATTGCATCTTTTAGCGTCTTGGAATTCTGCTAATCATGACGCACAATCAAACACTATTGATCGCTATATCGAAAGTCAGGCCAATCTTAGGGTCGTCATAACTCTTCCATTTTTTGTCGGACATCGTGAAGAACTGAATTCAACTCTTTGGGGATTTAAAAACACTCAATACCGCGACATGATAATAAAAAGTGAAAATACAATACAGGAAATGGTTCAGTCCTATAAGGATATGCAACTTTACAGAAGCAGTTAATTATTGGTTTATAGCGAACATTGCGTTATTGCTCAACATTTATATTTTTTGTAGGCTCCTTGAAATTGCTAGAAAGGGCCGTCGACGGTTGTAACCTGCTTATATATTCTTTAATTAATAAATATATGAATAATATCAATAGCAAAGACATCGTTATTAGAAGATCATCGGTTGATTCTTTGCCGAAGTATAAAAATTTATATAATATCTGCTTCCCTAAAGCGGCACATCTTAGCTCCGCTTACTTGCAATGGCTTTACCAAGATAACCCCTCTGGTGAATTTGTAGGTGCAGATGCCTACTCAGGAAGTGAAATTATTGGGCAAGTTGCTGCTATACCCGGCAAATATTTTTTTAATGGTCGGTATGTGAGGGGCTTATTAGCAGTAAATGTTGCTGTCCATCCTAAATTTCAAGGACGTTTTTTATTTAAAAAACTTGGCTTGAGAATGTGTGAATTCGGGGCCGAGGAGGGTTATGAATTTGTTATTGGTGTAGCTAATGCAGCCGCAACACCAGGCTGGACACGCCAGATGGGATTTCAGTTAGTTCAGCCATTAGAAGCCCGTTTAGGTATAGGCAACCTTAACATTAATTTAGTTGCTGCAGCAGAGTTAGGACAGCTTAAACGAACATGGTCAGACAAGAATTTGGCATGGCGCAGCGCCAACCCCAACAACCCTATTTTTAGTTTTAGTACGGGTGATCGGTTGCGGTGCTATGCAGCAGCAAAGGGAAACTATTTACCTGTGTACTCAGAACTACCTATGCAGGATCACTCACACGTGGAAATTAAGAATCCGCATTTTCTTTCACCATTTCGTCTTTTTTTGGGACTAGTTCCGAATGGAGCTTGCAAATTCAGAGGCTACATGACTATCCCTCAGCGTTTTCGTCCATCACCTTTGAATTTCATTTACCGATCTCTTACCAAGCAAGTCCCAAAGCTCGACAAAGATCATATTAATTTTTCGTTTCTTGATTTTGATGCTTATTAGATTGCACTTAAAGTAATGGAAATAGATGTGTATGTTTATTAGGATCACCCTTGTCAAACAATAAAACTGCATCAGTTCTTGTGGCCATAGGCCGCTTATCCCCTTTCGTCTTAATTAGCTCCATGTTGTTCATTTTTGCTGGAGTGTTTTATTACTTGACGGGATTCCCCTTGTACTGGAAAGACAGGGTCATAGTGGATTTTATGGGTTGGGGAGGACTTTGCTGCCTAATTGCATGCCTTCTCAAGCGCAATGACTCAATGCAAGCGCGTTCTCTTTTTATGTACGCTGTATTGCTCTATCTAGCCATCGGCGTCGGCATAGCTGAAAGCGCTGCAACTGCGCTATTTATAGTTTCATCTCTTTGGTACGGCCGCGGATTACTCAGCTTAATTTTCCGAAACAACAGTGTGAATTTTGGAGCGACCCGGCCTATTCTTATAGGGATAGCTCTACAACTTGCTTTTTTTGGCGCATTGATTCATTTCCCTTTTAATTATCGGGGGCTTTATCTTGCAGTACTACTTGCTCCCGTAATAATCTTGTTTCTTTCGAGACGTATTGTCGAAAGTTGGAATAGGCTCGTTAAGGAGGTAGACACACGCACTGATGCCGTTATGCGAATCCCTTACTGGTATTTCGTACTAATGGTCATCCTAATAGGATGGACTGCACGTTTTGCTTTTTTCCCCACAATAGGTTATGACGACAACGCACAGCATTTGAGAATGTGGACTCAACTCACATTTCGTCATATTTATTCTTTCGATGCTATTACTCAAATATGGGAAGTTGCTCCGTTCGCTGTCAGCATCTTACATTCGATCGTTTCCTTGGTGGCTGGAGTAGATTCACGAGGCGCATTAAATCTCGTACTCTTAGCGCTCTTATTTCGTCAGATATGGGCGATTATCACTCGTTTTTCCTTAGAACATAGTGATCGTTTACTTGTTGTTCTTCTTTTTGCCAGTACGCCTATGGTCGGGAATCTACTTGTTTCTCTACAGACCGAATTATTTTTGGCGCTTCTCGTAACATCGGGGGCTAGGTTGGTGCTGGAATCGCATGAGGGTTTTTATAGCAGCAATGCGCTAGTAGTTATGGCCGTGGCGGCCATGTGTTGTGCTGCAAAGCTACCGGGCGCCTTGCTGGGATCATTATTAGTGACAACCTTCTCTATAAAGGCATATTGTTTACATAAAGAGAGTAAATTGCCGTTTTTTTTCGGCAGTAGATTAGCCGTATTTTTATTTTTCTGTCTTTTGGTTTTCGTCGCATTTAATTCCTATTTAGCCGCTTGGCTAGCAACAGGAAACCCCCTTTTTCCACTTTACAATGGAATATTTAAGTCTTCATATTTTGGAGCTTATAATTTTTCTGATACCAGATGGGTAAGAGGTTTTAATTTCAAAAGTTACTGGGAGGTATTTTTCAAAACATCCGAACACTATGAGTCGGAAGATTTTGTAGCGGGGTTTCAGTACTTGTTCCTGCTACCTGTAGCTTTAATCGCGATGTTGCGACGAGCTCCTAGACTGAATACGCTGTCTTTGCTTGTTCCACTCCTAGGGTTTGGTATTGTGATGTTTTCTATAACGCAATACTGGAGGTATGTTTTCCCAGTTTTTCCACTCGCAACAGCAGTCATCGGGGGCCTATTCGTGTGGGCATCCGATAGAAAGCGGCGTTTAGTGAGGGGAGCCATAATGGCGTGTATTGCGCTCAACTTTTATTTTTATCCTGGTATATCATGGTTATTTAACGCCGCACCGCAGAGCGCCTATACCGAAAGCGGCCGACAAACGCTCACTGAGAAATTTGCTCCTGCAAAGGCGGTCACAACTCAGCTGAACGAAAGAATATCAGAAGGGCGCGTGCTATATCCTGGAGAAAGCCCATTTGGAGCGACTCTTCGAGGAGACCCTATCTATGTCAATTGGTACTCTCCTGCGCACTCGGCTCATATGGCCGCTATGAAACGAGATGAAGACGTAGCGTCTTTCTTAAAGGATGAAAGAGTCGGTTTCGTTATCTGGAATATGAGGAGCTTGAGCAAACCAGAAGATCCGAAATGGTTGCTCCGAGAATATTTGAGCCATGCTGGTCTTCCAGAATTTCAAGTCGGCAATTATGTCGTTTATCGGGTTATTGGACATGATTTATCATATCGCAAAGTATTCAATCTTGAAGATGTCTTGCAGATGAATCCCTTGGAGGTTGGGGGCACTTCCCTTGAGCATCGAAAAGAAGCCTATGTTACGAAGGGTGTGCTGGCAGGACCGACACCTCATGTTCTGGCGAGATTGCAATTAGGAGGCGCAAGTATTGCCCGATACCACGTTAATTTTAGTTGCCGAGAGGCGTCAGGTTACTTTATTGCACAAGTTAACTGGAATATTGGAACACCTTATTACCGCCGCGTTCCCTGTGGCGAGGGCATGGTTAGCTTTACCGAATCGGTTCCTGTGCCTGCCGGGGCAACAAACGCGGAGATTTACGCTACTGTAGGAGATACCACGGAAGCCCTTGTATCTAAATTGACATTAGAGACGAATTGAAATGACTATTATGAACAGCGATCTGATTGTTGCCGTAGTTATTCCCTGCTATAAAGTCAAGCGCCATATCCTCGATGTTATACAAGGAATAGGCCCAGAGTGCTTTAGGATCTATATTGTTGATGATTGTTGCCCTGATTCCAGCGGAGAATTTGTCCGCCTTAATTGCACGGACGCGCGAGTCGTCGTGTTGCAAAACAAAGTGAATATGGGGGTCGGCGGCGCTGTCATGGTGGGCTATCAGGCCGCGATCGCCGATGGCATGGATGTGATCGTCAAGATAGATGGGGACGGCCAAATGGATGCAAGCCTGCTCCTGAATTGCATAGCGCCAATCCTTTCTGGCGAAGCCGACTACACTAAGGGTAACCGCTTCTTTGATCTGGAAAAGGTCCGTGCGATGCCGAAGATGCGATTATTAGGCAACGCAGCCCTGTCCTTCATGACTAAATTATCATCAGGTTACTGGAACTTATTCGATCCAACAAATGGCTACACTGCAATCCACAGGGATGTGGCGAGACGTTTGCCCTTCGAGAAAATCAGCCAGCGCTATTTCTTCGAAACCGACATGCTGTTCAGACTTAATACCGTTCGGGCGGTGGTTGTTGATGTGCCGATGCAAGCGAAATATGGCGATGAAATCAGCAACCTCAAAATTTCAAAAATCATAGGTGAGTTCTTCGTTAAACACATTCGCAACTTCGGCAAAAGGATTTTTTACAACTACTATCTCAGGGACATGTCGATCGCATCAATTGAGTTGCCGCTTGGAGTGCTGATGATGACTTTTGGTATAGTTTTTGGAAGCTACCACTGGATCGAATCCACACAGAAAGAAATAGCGACCCCTGCCGGCACTGTAATGCTTGCTGCTACTCCTCTGCTGATGGGACTGCAGTTCGTTCTCGCCTTTATCGCACACGATATTTCCTCAGTCCCCCGGCAAGTGTTGCACCTCCGAGGGACAGCTATGGCCAGATACAAGATTGTCGAATGATAAGTTACCAATTCATGATCTACGTCGGCATCGGTGCGCTATCCGCTATCGTAGACGTCGCTATGATGACAGCACTGATCATGCTCGGAGTTCATTATGGCGTTGCAGCATCCCTAGGTTTTGTGGCCGGCTTAATGTTCAACTACACTTGCCAATCGAAGGTGACGTTTCGGGCAACCAGTTCATTGTCAACGATCACCAAGTTTGGAGTCGTGACGTTTATGAATTATCTGATCACATTAGCATGCATCATAGCGTCTATGCATTGGCTAAGCAGTGTGCTAATAGGTAAACTGGCATCGCTGACTGCGGTCGCTGCTAACGGATTCTTATGGAGCAAATATTGGATATTTAAATAATTACGGTTAAGATGATTCTTGTAGAGCAAGAGATTCTGGGTTGCGGTAAGACACTTTTCTTATTGTATTTTTAATGCCAAAAATGCCTCCTAAAAGTTCCATACTAACTGTAGATGAACGGTGAACTCACGCGTTACAAACGTTCGGGTCTATAACGTTCAGATTAAGGCGCTGTTGGTGCTCGATTCTTCACTCTCCAGCTTGCTAAGGAAAAGCATATTTTCCAAGCAGTCCAACATGACCTACTAGACACCTATCGAACACGACTTTCATGGAATGTATAGAGAGGTCAACATCAAAAGTCTGCAGAATTTCATGCGAAACTTAATTTTCAAGCTAATTCAGCCAACGGAAACGACGGTCAGGTTTAGGCTGTTTCGAAATGATTTTGTACATATACCGTGCCTTTTCTCTTTTGATCTCCTATTTCTGCCTCTTCCCAAGTCAAGTTCTAAGATCGAGGCCGGGTATATTCATTTTTACTTCAACTTTGATGTCCATTGAAAAATACGAACAATCATCGGTTGCCATCTTCCTGTTTGCTCATCAGGACGATGAATTCGGTGTCTATGAGCAAATTTTTGTCGAGCAGCAGCGGGGCCAGCGCATAGTTTGTGCTTACCTGACCAGCGGCGCGCCGAAAGGCGGAGATCCTATACACCGCAATCGGGAGTCGCTGGCCGTACTGGGACGTCTGGGTGTCCCTGCGAACAACGTGGTATTCGCTGGTGCGCTGCTAGATATCGCGGATGGACATCTAGTGAACGCAATTCAGACTGCGTCTGACTGGATGAAGCCTTGGCTGGTGTCATTTGCTGCCATTAGAGCAGTGTATGTTCCTGCATGGGAAGGAGGACATCCGGACCACGATGTGCTACATGCCGTTACTGTCCAGCTTTGTATGGAGCTAGGGATCGAGTCACGTGTGAGGCAATTTCCTCTTTACAACGCTTTCAATTGTACTAGGCCATATTTTCACGTACTTTCGCCGTTAAAAGAGAATGGCGAGGTCGACCGCTCATCGATTCCATGGAGAAGACGCGTTCGCTTTCTCGGCTATGCACTTAGTTACCCTTCGCAAAGGACCAGTTGGATTGGCCTTTTTCTATTTTTCTTCTTGCATCACATGATAAAAGGCAACCAGGACCTACAATCGACCAGTGCTTCACGTATTCGAGAGCGCCCCCACGACGGCCTGTTGTATTATGAGCATCGTCGTTTTTCATCTTGGGAATTACTTCGTTCAAAATTATTTGCTTGGCTTGCAGCGAGAGAGGTAGGGTAACCGGTAATCCCCCCCTTTTTAAAGCGGCAAGAGGGTAGAAGCTATGCGGCCAAGGCCAGTTTCTGCTTTGGCGTGATGCCACCGATGGCCATGTTTGGGCGTTCGTGATTATAGGTCCACAGCCAGCTCGTTGCGAAATCTTGCACCTCATCTATCGTATCAAACAGGTAATGTGCCAGCCAGTCGTAGCGCACCGTCCGGTTATACCGCTCAATATAAGCGTTCTGCTGCGGCTTGCCCGGCTGGATGAATTCCAGATGAATCCCACGTCGTTGCGTCCAGGCCGTCAATGCCGCACTGACGTATTCGGGGCCGTTGTCACACCGTATCCTCTTCGGCTTGCCTCGCCATTCGATGATTCTTTCAAGCGACCGGATCACGCGCGCTGATGGCAGCGAGAAGTCCACCTCAATGTCCAGCCCCTCGCGGTTGAAATCGTCAATCACATTAAACAGACGAATGCTGCGTCCATCTGCAAGTTGGTCATGCATGAAATCCATCGACCATATTTCGTTGATTGCAGTTGGCACCGAAAGCGTTTCGGGCTTTTTCCTGATCAACCGTAAGGGGTCCATAAACCCCAACTATTCAGGCGTCCATTTCGCTGGTTAAATCCGGGTATGCCAATTCCACGGCAACAACGCCTCAACCTCTTCCACGGTCTTCGCCGCCGGCAAGTCACGCATGACACGGCGCAGCCAGGTGTATGGCTCCAAGCCGTTGGCCTTGGCCGTCTCCACCAGCGAATAGATGATCGCGCTGGCATTGGCGCCGGCGGTCGTATCACTGAACATCCAAGCCTTGCGACCGATCACGAACGGACGAATCGCATTCTCACATCGGTTGTTGTCAATTGGCAAGTCGCCACGTTCGGTGTAGCGCGTGAGCATGCTCCAGTAATCGCGCATATAGGACAGCGCCGTGCCAAGCGCGCTTTTCGGCGTGACGACGGGCAGCGTCATCGTAAGCCATGCGTGCAGCGCCGCCAGCGCCGGCACGCTGTGCTGTTGGCGCGCCGCCAGGCGCACAGCAAGGTCGGCGTCCTTGTGCTCGCGTTCAATGCGATACAGCTGGCCGATCAGGGCGACGGCCTCGTCGGCGCGCCCGCGCTTGCCCTTCGGCTGCACCTTGGCAGCCTCGACAAATCGTCTGCGCACGTGCGCCAGCAAACGAGGCGCTCGATGCCCTCGGTTCCCCCCTGTGTCAGACTACTTGTCGTGTGTCTTTCGTGACATAAGTATGTCCTGATCTGGCTTTTTGAAGCGGAGGTTTGGTTCGGTTTTTTTGCTTCATTTTGAACATCAGAGGTGGTGCCGAAAAATAAGACAGGCAGATAAGTGGGAATTCTGCTCCAATGAGAAAGCGCGTCATGCGCAACAGGAGCAAGAAGATGAAACGTACCAGAAGAAATCATACGGCCGTATTCAAGGCCAAGGTCGCATTGGCTGCGGTCAAAGGCGAGAAGACGCTGGCTGAACTCAGCACGCACTATGACGTGCATGTAAACCAGATTGCGCAATGGAGATCCGAATTGATCGGGCGAGCGACCGAAATCTTTGCCACTGCGGCTGAAAGAAAAGAAGCTGCCGGGCCAGACGTCGGATCGTTGCATGCCAAGATCGGCCAACAGGCGATGGAGATTGATTTTTTGGCAGTCGCGCTCGGTCGCATGGACGGCGCGAGCGCAAAGAAATGATCGACCACTCCCTTGACCTGACCGTGACGCGTCAGGCCGAACTGCTCAGCATCTCCCGCTCGAACGTCTATTACCTGCCACGCGCGGTGCCGGATGAGGACCTGGAAATCATGCGCCGCATGGACGAACTGCATTTGAACTATCCCTTTGCCGGAGCCCGCATGCTCTCTGCCATGCTCCGCCTTGAAGGCAAGGCAGCCGGTCGCAAACATGTGGGTACGCTGATGGAAACGATGGGGATTGAAGCCATCTATCGCAAACGCAATACCAGTAGACCGCATCCGCAACACCGGATCTATCCGTACCTGCTGAAAGACATCGTCATTAATCGGCCGAACCAGGTCTGGGCGACGGATTTGACGTATATACCGATGCGGCGCGGATTCGTCTATCTGGTGGCCGTCATTGACTGGGCCACGCGCAAGGTGCTCGCACACCGGGTATCGATCAGCATGACGCCTGATTTCTGCGTTGAAGCGCTAAACGAGGCAATCGAGAAATACGGCAGGCCGGAAATCTTCAATTCTGACCAGGGGAGTCAATTCACCAGCAACGATTTCACCCGGGTCTTAAAGGACAACGGTATCTTGATCAGCATGGATGGCAAGGGCCGCTGGGTCGATAATGTTTTTGTCGAACGGCTTTGGAAAAGCGTCAAATATGAACATGTCTACCTGCATGCCTATGAGAGTGTTGCCGAGGCAAGGTCAAAGCTGGGCGGTTATCTGACGTT
>Ga0366764_1038_pt1 | contig 15431 bp, 10 predicted proteins | sample TotcelHN113001M6_FD_207060 | JGI IMG/M metagenome (GOLD analysis project Ga0366764, IMG submission 207060) | Enriched cells from coal bed in the Powder River Basin, Montana, United States - Total cells N11 rep1 HSBNCT.N11.300.1.M6 ... | reverse complement strand
GCTTGCGCAGCACGGACGCGACCTCGGCCTGGCAGCAGGGAACGAGGACGATGTGCTTCGAGCGCTTGGCCAGTGCGAAATGAATCGCATCGTCGGTGGCGGTATTGCAGGCATGCAGGGCGGTGACCACGTCGATTTCGGCCGGAAGTTCGTCCGAGGCGATCGAATCGGCGACCGACAGGTTGAGAAAGGACATGCCGGAAAAACCGAGCTGCTGCGCCAGCGCCCGCGATTTCTGCACAAGCTCGTCGCGCGTCTCGATGCCATATACGTGCGAAGCGCCGCTTTCCTGCTTGAAGAACAGGTCGTACAGCAGGAAGCCGAGGTAGGATTTGCCCGCGCCGTGATCCACCAGGTTGAGCGCCGGCTTGTCCTGCAATACGTCCTTCAGCAGCGGCTCGATGAACTGGAGCAGGTGCGTCACCTGCTTGATCTTGCGGCGGCTGTCCTGGTTCATCTTGCCGTCGCGCGTGAGAATATGCAGTTCCTTGAGCAGTTCGACCGACTGATCCGGGCGCACTTCGTAGGATTTTGCCGTCATTTCGGTCGGGGCGGGCTGCACAGTTCCATGGCTATCCCTGGCGGGTGAAACTCGATTACTTGTTGCATCATGGCGCTTTTTCATCTGGTGCTTCGGGCCCGGCATTACCCGGCCTGTGGTTGCAATCCGGTATTATCGCAGTTTTAGCGCCTGCGCTTGCGGATTGCCCATGCTACTTGACGGGCAGCGGCACCTCGCGGCTTCGGAAGCGAAGCAGGGCATACGTGGCGCTGGCTGACAGGACCAGGGTAACGATACTGACAAGGAAAGAGCCAAGGCGCTCAAGCACTATTGCCATATCCGTGAAGCCGAATACCAGAGAGATGCCGATCCAGGCGGGTATGAGCGATAACTGGCCTGCAGCCGCCAGCCCGACTAATTCCCTTCTTCCAGCGTCATCGGCTGAAGACAGGCTGGCCGCGATCCCGATAAGCAGCGCGAACAGAAAGCTCGTCGTCAGGTTGCCGAATCCATTGAATTGAATCGGCGGCTCCATGAAAACGGCTGCTGCAAATCCTGCCAGCACAACCAGAAAAGAGGTTAGCATTACATTCAAAACGCCCTGCCGGAACAGCGCCCAGTCGCGCGTCCTCAGGCCGAACCCTATCGACAGCATCTGATGATGGTACGGAAGGAACAGCAGGCCCGCTATCATGACGGGAATATGCAGGTTTATCATGCCGTAGGCCAAAAGCAGCGCGGCGATAAAGGCGCGGCCTGCATGACTCGCGGTGATATGGCTGAATTGCCACAACTCCTGAAACACATCGGTTGCCGGGGCGACTATAGGCAATGTTTCGCTAGCCGTATCCCTGCCCGTAATCAGTGAGCGAATGTCCCGAATGGAGACGGTATGGCTGGAGCGCTCGTAAAAAGGCGCATTCAGGAGCTGTTCGACGAATTTTTTGGCTAGCGGCGTCGAGGTTTCGAGCTCTACCTTGTTGCATACGCCAAAAGTTCCCCCGGCTTGATGGATATGGATTTGCTGGAGCACGGCTTGGCAGATTCCGACCGAAAAGGCGATTTCAAGCACATCCTTTCCCTGTCCTGCGGGGGACTTTACGCATACCAGCCGCATAGCGATCTCCTGCTGTCAGATGAATGGCCGGCGCCTGCATGGCGCAACCTGGCTCATGCGCCGCAGAGGCATCGGGACGACCATGACGATGGGCATAGTGAACGCTTGCATGGTATCACCCGGGCACGCCCGGCGATTCGTTGCAAAGCCGGGAAATTTGCTGTAAGTCATGCAAATTGCGGAAAGCGGCCATGAACAAGAAAGTACGGCCTGGCTGTCGGCATGCAAGCCTCCATGTCAGGATGAATAGAACCTCAGCCTAGGGCAATCCGCAGGAAAACGGCCGGTGCAATAATCGCTCCGATTGCGCAACCGGCCAGGAATCCCTTGTAAAACCAGCGCTTTTCCTGGGAATGCGGCTCTGCGCGGTCCGGCAATATGTCCGGCTCAACTTCTCCAGGCGCATGGCGGCATTCAACCCAGACGAATAGGCCAAGAGACCAGACGAAGACGCTGGTGCCCACGGCAATGATCGTCATGAATGACAGGTCCGGATTCCACTGGGAAAGCGCAAGAATGCAGAAAACCGTGACCCAGCTTGCAATGGCGACTACCGGCAGTGCGAAGCGGAAACGGACGAACCGCAGCAGCAGGGGGATTATCCCGGAATTGCCGGTAGCTGTTGATGAGGATGGAAGCAATTGAAACCCGCGCGGATGATTGGATGCGCACCAGCCTAATCCCGTGGAATAAGCGCCGGTTTGGGTTTTCGCAGAAAACTGTCAATTTGTCGCCATCGGCCGGCATGCCGGGTTCTGCCGCAAGCAGTCATATCATGGACCGATCCTGCCGGTCGCCAATACGCCCGGCGGGAATTTACCTGTCATGTCATGTCTTGCGACAGAGGCAGTCCGGCATAAGGTTGAATTTGCAAGGATGGGCGTACATGGTATTATTTTTCTTCGGAGCGGAAGGATATTGCCATGATGCGGACTAAAAAGTCGAATGACGCCAGATCGCCGCATGCCCGGAAGCGGGTGCTGAGGATAGAGATCGCTCCCGCCACCATGGTCATCGGGGTGCTTGTGTTGTGCGTCGCATGGCTGCTCGTTCGTCTTTTGCCGGTGCTGCTGGTTCTGGTCGCCGCCCTGATGATTGCCGGTACCTTGAATCCCGCTGTTGAATGGCTTGAGTCCCGCCATATCCGAAGAAGAAGCGGCATTGCCATTGTTTTCGGCCTGCTTTTGCTGGTCATCGTATTGCCGCTGATCCTGACCATTCCCACGCTCGTCGACCAGGTCGCGAGCCTGGTCGCTCATGAGCCGGAATTGAGGGCGCGCGCGGCCGGCTTCCTTTCCCGCTATCCTCTTACGGCGTCTCTCTCGGACTATCTGCGCGACTTTCACTACGATGCGCTGATCAAGTCGTTCGGCATCCAGATGCTCGCTTTCTCGACGCGCATCATTGAAATACTGGCCTATAGCGCGGGTGCCGTTTTCCTTGCGCTGTACATCATGATCGACCGCGACCGGCTTCGGGGCGCGCTCTTTGCGGTGGTGCCCAGATCGCACCATATCCGGCTATCACGCATCATGACTAATCTGCAGACCATTGTCGGCGGCTATTTGCGCGGCCAGATAGTCACCTGCCTGCTGATGGGAATATTCCTGTACATACTGCTGCAAGCGTGCGGCGTGCCGAATGCGCTGGCATTCGCGGTATTCGGCGGCATTGCGGACGTGCTGCCGTTCATCGGCGTTTTTCTGACGATGATCCCGGCAGTCTTGGCCGCGCTTGCCAAGGGACCTGTTATTACCCTGGTCGTCTTTGCCGCGCTGCTGGTTTATGAAGAATTGGAAAGCCGTTTTCTGATTCCGCTGGTGTATGGGCACGCGTTGCGCCTGCCTTCCTCGGTGGTGCTTTTTTCGCTTATTGTCGGCGGCTCCCTGTATGGAATAGCCGGCGCGCTCCTGGCGCTGCCGCTGGCCGCAACGATCCTCATGCTCATAGACGAGTTACGAGTCGAACTGCCGGGCGAACAGGCCGGGAACCCGGATCTGAAAGAAGAGGATAAGCGCAACGAAGCTGAATACGAGCGGAGAACCGCCGGCATGGCGGCCGAGGAGGCAGCGGCTGTCGCCGTTGAAATCACCGACCACAGAAAGAAGGAGGAAACCGATTCAGGCCAGCATGCAAAACACGGCAGCCATCCCGAACGCCCGCACCCATGAGAGCAGGCCGGTGCATGCTATCGGCCCCTTGCATCCATTCGCCGTTATTGCCGGTTTCGCGGTTCCCCCGCCAAGCCCTGCATCGTGCAGTCTTGATCTGTCCCGCCTTTATCCGATAGATCCGATTCATGGATGCATCTGATCTTTTTCCCCCGGGGTCAGCGTTTTTCCATGTTGTCGCGCATGCTGCCGTAAGGGTCGTCTATGACGAAGCGCCACGATCCGTCGGCCTGCTTCCTGACGACTTCAATGCTATGGAAGGTGCTTTCGTGCAGTTTGCCTCCAGCATCCGTCCACGTCATTTTCGCCTTCATCCTGTTGGTGCCAATGGAACCGTCGGCGCTTATGGCGGATTTGATGAATTCGATTTCATACCTGGCGTTCAGCGCGATCAGGGCGGCATTGGCCTGGCGTATGGCATCCGGCCCGGACACTGTCTCTCCCGATTTTTTGAAAATGACAGCCGTCGGCTCGTATAGCGCGACGCAGGTTTCGATGTCGCCGGCTTCAAGCGCCGCCAATAGAATCCGGTCGCATTGTTCAGGCTGCAAGGCTGCTCTTGCAGTTTTTTCGGTTCCGGTATCAGTCGGCATAAGCGCTCCAGAGGATAAGTGGGATAAATGGTTGAAGGACCGGGTCAGACTGCCTTGATCAGGCGATCGAGTTCGCCGGCATCGTCGAGTGCGGACAGGTCGTCCAGGCCGCCCACATAGGTTTCGCCGATGAAGATTTGCGGCACGGTGCGCTTTCCGGTGCGCTGCCGCATTTCATCCCGCTTTCTGGGATCGCGGTCGATGTAAGCTTTCTCGATTTTGGTTACTCCCTTCGACTTGAGCAGTTCCTCCGCCATGACGGAATAAGGGCAGACGCCGGTGCAGTAGATCAATACGCTGGCAGTCATTATGCTCCTTCCGTTTGTACGGTTGCGGGCAGGCGAATGCCTCCCCGGAGCCAATATATTTCCTTGAATCCGGCGCTGTCAATTTGCGAAACCGCAGTGGATGCGCGCCTCGTTCCGGCAAGGCACAGTTATGGCGGCGCGGCCGGCCATCGGGCGCAATCGCATATTAGCCGCGCCGGCGTTTCCGTCAGCAGGGGATGGCGCTAGAGGGCGGGCAGAAGTTTCTGGCCAGGGCGGCTTGAGCAGGTCTTGATGTTTTCTTCCGCGAACGCCTCGAAGTCGTGCTCCGTCAAAGGCCGGCTAAAGAGATAGCCCTGCCCATACTCGCAGCCGAGTTGCTGCAAAAAGCTGGCCTGGCTGTCGGTTTCGATGCCTTCTCCGACTACCTCAAGCTCCAGATGATGCGACAATGAAAGGATCGCTTGCACGATCGCGACGTCGTCCAGATCGCCAGGAAGGTCGGAGATGAAGCTGCGGTCTATCTTCAGCTTGCTGAGCGGAAGCTGCTTCAGGTATGCCAGCGACGAGTATCCGGTGCCGAAATCATCCAGCGACAAACGGAAACCCCGTTCGGCAAGACCAGTCAGGACAGGGAGCATATCGTCAGCCTGGGTCATCAGCACAGTCTCTGTGACTTCCAGTTCAACCATGGATGGCGTGACGCCTTCCTCCATGACGATACGCTCCAGGTTGGAAGTGAAATCGGGATCGCGGAACTGGCGTTCCGAAACATTTACTGCGATATACATCGGACCGAATCGCTCGTTCCAGAGCCGAATCTGGCGGCAGCTCCTGCGCAGCACCCAATAGCCGATATGCAATATCAACTGATTTTCTTCCGCTATCGGAATTAGCTTGGCGGGAGAAATGTAGCCCTCGGTCGGATGCTGCCAGCGCAGCAGTGCTTCCATGCCTGTAATTCTGCTATTCGCCAAGTCCACTATGGGCTGATAGTGCAGTTCCAGCTCATCATTTTCAAGGGATTTTCGCAGTCCCGACTGGATCATGAAGCGGTACGATGTCCGCCTCGACATTTCCGGGTTCCATATTCGCACGGTATTCTTGCCCTGCGCCTTGGCTTCATACATGGCTGCGTCGGCGCAGCTGAACAATGCGTCGAAACTGCGGGCATGATCGGGCATTATTGCAATGCCGATGGAGGCGCTGACGTTGAATTCCCTTCCATTGCAGTGGAGGGGGGAATCAATAGTATCGACAATCTTGCCTGCCAGCTGCGTAATCGAATCACTATCTTTCGGGTTCTCGAGCAGGACGGCAAATTCGTCGCCGCCCAGGCGGGCCACCACGTCGTTGCTGCGCAATGAGCCCTGCAAGCGATTGGCGACAGTTACCAGCAGTTCGTCTCCGGTGGCATGCCCAAAAGTGTCATTGACGTACTTGAAGTTGTCCAGGTCGATGAACAGCAAGGCGAAAGATCGCGAACTGAAGTTGAAAGAAGAGCTTAGCTCCTTCAGACGGCGGTTGAGGTAATGTCGGTTGGGCAGCCCGGTGACGCTATCGAAGTGCGCCGCGCGTTCCAGTTGTACCTCGGTGTTCTTGCGTTCCGCCAGTTCCGCTCCAAGCGCGCTGTCGCGCAACTGGACCTGCTCAATCATGAAATTGAAGTTCCGCGCCAGCTTTCCAATCTCGTCCGTGCGGTGCACATCCATGCGCACGGTCAGATCGCCGGAAGCGACCTGCTCCGCAATATCGCTTGCTTGCGTCAGAGGGCGGCTTACCGTATTGCGGATCGCTACGAATATGAGGAAGGAAAGAATCACGACGGCCACCAGACCCGCTCCAAGCGATAAATTGCGTACTACCACCACCTCGCTGGTAATATCGTCGGCATACGCCTGTCCCACCACGATCCATTCCCAATCCGGATAATGATTGAATATCACTATCCTTTCGCCCGGATACGAACTGCCGCTTTTATCATCTTCGGCGGAGATGCGAATAAGGCCGTTCTTTTCGGCGAGTATTTCCTTCATGTACTCGCGCCCGCTCGCATCAATCATCGCCAAGGCGTTTTGCCCTTTTCTTCGGGCGTCGACAACGATATCCCCGTAGCTTTTGCCTACCTTTGCGTCCAATACAAAGAAAAAGCCTGCGTCGCCAATCTTGAGGTCGTAGATCCGGTTCTTGATCGACTTGACCTCTTCCGTGAAGTCGACCCCGACGTAGAGGGCCCCTATGATCTGGCCTGATCCGTCCTTGATCGGGTTGTACTGAGTAAAGTATTTGCGGTTGAACAGGGTGGCGATTCCGTTATACGGCTCGCCGTTTATGAGGTTTTTATAGGCGGGGTGGTCATGCTCGAGCGACGTTCCAACCGCGCGCTCGCCTTTTTCATTCTTCAGGGAGGTAGATATCCTGACGAAATCGATGCCGCTCTTGACGAATACCGTCGCCATCTCGCCGCTGCGCGAGCTGAACCTGTCCGGGATCGAATAATCCAGGTTTACGACTAAACCGCCGTTTTTCAATATCGGGGTGGAGACGCCGCTGACGTTGATGTTATTGGAAACATCCAGCATGAAGCTGCCGGGGAAATAGCCCTCCAGGATCTTCGATGAACGGCTGGCTTCGCGCTTCAGTCCTGTGTTGAACAAATCGATCAAGTCGATTACAGACTGGTTCTTTGCAGCAAGTTCCCCGATCGACTGCCTCTCCAGTTCGTTCATGGCCGAGAAGCTGATGACAATTCCATACACCGTGAATATGAACGCGACCAGTACAAAGCTAATAATAGACAGCCGTACCCCGACGCTCACATGGTCTAACCCGATCTTCAACTTCTTCACTTCTTGCTCCGCTTGCTTGCTCTTCCATGCATGACATGAAGGATTTCGATTGCTGACAACATTTCTATTTAGTGTTTGTGCCTGTCGTTGTTTTTTCAATACTGGAGAGGTTGAGCATTCTATTCCCATAGTGCACGGTCCGTAAGTATTTAATTCGGTATTAATAGCAGGAGCGGGCTCGATGCTGCATTGGCGGAGTGCGATGCGGAGATGATGATTCTGCTGGAAGAAAAGCTGCTGAATCAGTCAGTTCGCGAGGTTATGGCGGCAGGCAAAAAAAAGCCCACAAAAGTGGGCCGAAGTGTCGCAGTACTAACACGTTAAAGGGAGAGAGCCGAGGCTCGTATTACATAATGCAATTGGCGTGCCAGCTTGATTGCACCGAATTCGTGCGGCTTGATAACGCATCCGTCGACCCGACGCCGTGAGTAAATGTCACTTGGATTCCGGCGGCGGGGCGGGGCGTTGGGATAGCAATGTGTTCCGGACGAAAATGATGTGTCCGCGCAAGCCATAGAAAAGGTCGCCGAAGGAAGCCGGCACGACAATTTTGCTGACCGTGTTTTCGATGTGGTCCAGGTGTCTCAGAAGCTCCTCGCGCCTTTCCGGGTCGACCGGCGGCTTGAACGCGTCGCGCTCGAGATCCAGCAGTACCCGGTACCAGCGGTTGATGCGCGACTCCATTCGCCAGCGGTAGATTGCCGGGGCCAGCTTCAATGCGGGTATCAGCAACAGCGCGACCGGGACAACGAAGGCAAGAATGCGCGTGATGACGCTCGCAATCCCAAAGGGAAACGTGCGGTAGAGAAAACTCTTGCCCGATACGTAGTAGCGGCTGGCATCCGGGCTGATGCGGAATTCATGCTCTTGCGGAGCAGGAAACTCGCCGCGCTTCTTGAACAGGCCGGGCGTGCCGTGAACCTCGCGCGCCGCTTCGAGAAGCTGATCCGACAGGACCGGATGCAGATTGTCGCGGGCGATGATTTCGACTGTCGGGCCGATCAGGTTGATTTTTTCGGCGGGAAGGTTCTTGCCGAAATCGAGCGAGCCCTCGGGCAGTTCCAGCTTGTTCAGATAGTTGATGCGGCGGGTGTAGGCGTCGGCCTGCGTGAAATTGAACAGGTGGACATCCGGCGTGTGCATTAATTTGCGCATCATGTCGGTGGATGTGGAGTCGCCCATCACGAAAATGGCATCGACCCGGTTTTCCAGCAGGGCGCTTGCCAGGTCGCCGGAGCCCGTGTCGGCAAAAGCCGTGTCGCCGCCGGGCTCGATGCCGTTTGCCTTGAGAAGCGCGAGCGCCAGCGAATGCGCGCCGCTGCCTTCCTGCCCGGTATCGAGGCGCATGCCCTTGAAATCGGACAGCAGTTTTTTGGGCTCGCCGCGATAGAAAATCATGAGCGGCTGGTAGGCAATGCTGCCGAGCGACATCAGGTTGCCGATGTCGGCCTCGTTGACTTCGCCTCCCAGAACGAACCCGATGTCGACCGCGGCTTTGGGGTCGGACAACTTCCTGAAGTTGTCCATGGAGCCGCCCGAAGTGAGAACTTTTACCGTGACGCCTTCGCGCGCCAGGATCTGCTTGTAGCGCTCGGCGTATCTTTCGAAAGAGCTGCCTTTGGGCCCGCTTGTGATCGTGATGCTGTTTGGCGCGGTGAAATTCATGAACATGAGGATGGCCGTGCCCAGCGCCAGCGCCAGCAGCAGGATGACGCCGATGGACACGATCTGTCCCCTTCCGAAAAGGCCGTTGAGTTTCGCGGCCATCCTGGCAAAGTAGATTTTGGGTTTCACAGAGATAATCCTCGCGGGGTTTTTGCGGCTTGCCAGGAAGCGCATCGGTGCGCAGCCTGCGGTGTTACTGAATTAGTCGAAGTTGCCGTTGTTCCTGAATGATTTCCTGCGCCAAGGGTACGCTGCTTCTCCGCTTCCATGTCGGCTCCGCCACTATTTTATGCGGGCGGCCTCATAACCGACAAGCCGGGCTGAAAACCGGCATGCCGGACAGTTCGCTCATCAAGTCCCCAGCCTGCCTTTCCTGGCAAGCAGGTGCAGCAGCATCCCCAGGGCCAGGGCGCCGGCCACATTCCAGGTTGCCATTCCGGCAGTTGCGACCGTTATGAACATCTGCTGTCTTGATGACTGGCCGGGCAGGTTTGCCAATGCGAGAAGAAGGCCGGCAAAAAACAGGATGACGCCCAGCACGGCAACCGGAAAAACCTGGAACAGCAATTCGATGGAGCCGCTGAAAGCCAGCGCCAGGGCGATCAGGATGCTGCCGAGGATGATCGAAGCGCCGCCCGTCCTTGCGCCGAAAGAGACATGGGCGGCCATTCCCCCCGCTCCATGGCACAGGGGAATGCCGCCGATGGCCGCGCTGAACAGGTTCATGATGCCGGTCGAGGTCGCAACCCCTTTTATGCTTATCTTCCTGTCCGGGAAAAGCCGGTTGTTCTCTTCCTTGATGCCGATGATGGCGTTGCCAAGAGTCAACGGAAGCTGGGGCAGCGCGAGGAAGACGGCGCCATAGAACAAGTCGTTGAGGGAAAGGGAGGAAATGTCCGGTTGGGGCATTCTGAATCCGATGGATATGTTTCCGAGCCGGGCAAGGAGCGCCGGGTCCCTGGCGATGCTGTATGCAAAACCGCCAAGCAGGAGGACGAACATGGCCGGAAACGCCTTGCTATCCTTCAGCAGAATGACAACCAGGAAAGCCGCGCAGGCAACCAGCCAGTCGGCGCTCATCATTCTTGCCCCTTGCAGCATGAAGCTCATGCCCAGGCCCAGAACAATGCCCAGCATCACCTCCCGCGGCACCAGGCGCGAGATTTTTGCGGCCATGCCGGTAACCCCGAGCAGCAGCCAGATAACGCCGGTCACAAGGCTTGCGGCTATGACCGAGTTCCCGTTCAGCGTGGAAAGTTGCGCTGCTTGCGTGATGGCCACGGCTCCGATGGCTTTCATCGGCTGCACCGGAAACGGCGTCCGGTAAAACCAGCCGCATGCCACCATCGAAACCCCGAAAGCCAGAAGGATGCCGAGCGGGTCCATCTTCAGGATGGTGATGTAGGCGGCGACGAACGGGACCAGCGTGCCTAAATCGCCAAAAGCGCCGGCCCATTCCATCCGGTCGAACCGATTGCTGGCGGGCGTCATGCTGAAACCGTCATAGGTGATTGATCCGAAGCGACATTGTTGCTTTGAATGATAACCGTATTTTGAAGCGGCCTGAAAATGAAGCTGATTGGCCAAGACGGCTTGCGGCACTTTTAGGTGAATTTCAATCTCTAATAGTGCTTGTTTCGAGGCTGCGTCTGTCGATGGAAGCGCCTCGGTATAGCGTAAATGCTTCGCCGCGGCATATGAAGGCTGCCGACTGAATCAACTTCTACAGGAGCTGGGCATGAATGGCATTCCGGTGTGGGCGCAGGCCGGCTTTTGGGGGCTGGTATCAGGCGGGGCATTGGTAATCGGCGCGGGCGTGGCGTACTTCGTCCCGGTCGGCCAGCGGATCATTGCCGCCATTATGGCGTTCGGCAGCGGCGTCCTCATCTCGGCACTGGCTTTCGAATTAATGGACGAAGCCTATAGAACAGGTGGCTTTACCTCCACGGCGATAGGGTTTCTGGGAGGAGCCGCCGTCTATACGCTGGCAAACTGGGAACTGTCGCGCCGCGGCGCCAAGCACCGCAAGCGCTCCGGTAAGCAACAGCCGTCCGAGCAGGAAGACAGCGGCAGCGGCATGGCGATTGCGGTAGGCTCGATACTGGACGGCATACCGGAATCGATCGTCATCGGCCTGAGCATGCTGCATGGCGGAGCGGTAAGTTTCGTTGCCGTCATTGCGATCTTCTTGTCCAACATACCGGAAGGACTCTCGAGCGCGGCCGGCATGAAGAAGGCCGGGCGGTCCGCCGGCTATATTTTCGGCCTCTGGTGCGGCATCGCCGTCATTTGCGGTCTGGCTTCCTTGATCGGCTATGTGATATTCAGGGGGTTTCCCGCCTATGTGGTTGCCGGCACTACCGCCATTGCCGCCGGGGCGATCCTGGCCATGCTGGTCGATACCATGATTCCGGAAGCCTTCGAGCAAGCGCATGATTTTGCCGGCCTGATTACCGTCGCCGGCTTTCTTGCCGCCTTTGCACTGAGCAAGCTGGGGGGGTAACGCATCGGGACTTCAAGGCGGCAAGAAGTGGCAGCGGGAACGTCGCTGCTCGCTCGCTGGATTCCATGCAAGCCCATGCTGGCTGCTCCGGTCAGCGAATGCCTTCCTCGATAATCGTTTCTTCGATAATCTTTGCCGTCTGCTTGTCGTCTTCGGTCAGGCGGCTGTTTTTCCAGCTTCCTCGCGCGAACCAGGCTACCGAAACAAGGGCGACTGCAATATTGGTGACGGGAAACGACCACCAGAGTCCGTGCGCTTGAAGCGCGGTGTGCTTGGAGAGCACGTAGGCCAGCGGGAACTGGATGATCCACTGCGACACTATCGCAATGATCATCGCGTTGAGCATGTTGCCGGAGGCGCGGAATGCCGAGACGATGCAAAGCTGAATGCCGATGCCGCCCCAGGCCAGGCACATGATCCGGATGAAGCGCGCGCCTTCGCCGATAACGTCGGGATCGTTCGGTATGAAAAACAGCACCAGCCACGGCGCGCCGAACCAGGCGGCTATGCCGACCAGAGTGAGCGCGCCGAAGCTCAGCAGCGCACCTAGCCGCGTCACGCGCGCAGCGCGCTCGACATTGCCCGCCCCCATGTTCTGGCCGACCAGCGTCGAGACAGCCATGGACATGCCCATCACCGGGATCGTGACGATTTGCAATATGTTCGATCCGACCCCATAGGCGGCAATGGTCAGCGTGCCGAAGCTGGATACCAGGAACGACATGATCATCAGCCCGAGGGCGCGGGTCGATAATTCAACCGAGCCGGGGAAGCCAAGGAAGAATGCGCGTTTGAGATAGGGAGGGTCCGGCACGAAGGCGCGCCAGTTCAGCTGGATTCCGTGCCGGCCGCGCACGAAGATGATCATGCCGAGCAGGCTCGCCAGCGCCTGGGTCGCCAGCGTCGCGAATGCCGCGCCCATGACGCCCTGGGCCGGTATCGGGCCCCATCCGAAAATAAAAATCGGATCGAGCGCGAAGTTCAGCACAACCGTTCCGGCCACGATGTAAAGCGGTATTCTGGTCTGGCCGATACCGCGCATCAGCGCCTGGAACATGGCATACGTGAATACGAAAATGATGCCAACAAAGGAAACGCGCAGGAATCCGAGCGCATTGGCATAAACGTCCGGCTCGACGCCGAGCAATTTCAGCAGGTAAGGGGCGATGCTGTAACCCAGCGCCCCGAACAGAACCGAGCTGATCAAGACCATGAGCATGGTTTGCGTGGCGACGTGGTTGACCATATCCTGCCGCCCCGCGCCCATGTACTGCGAAGTCAGCGTTGCGCCTGCCATGGCAAGGCCGGAACCCAGCGCGATCACCAGGAACGTGACCGGGAAGCTTACCGATATTGCCGCTACCGCCGACGCGCCCAGCCGACCCACCCAGAATGCGTCGGTCAACTGGTAGCCGGTCTGCAGCAGGTTGGTGAGGATGATGGGGACGGCGAGGCTAAGCAGCGCGCGCGTGATGGGGCCCTCGAGAAACAGCGCTTGGCGGCGGTCCATGTCTTTATTCCCTTTTTTCAATCAGCGTGACGTGCCCGACGCCGTTGTAAGACCTCGGTAAAAATGCAATGCGAGAGCAAGGCGTTTGGTTGCGGCGCACGGATCCCGGCCCATTTTGCTGGAAAATACGAAAGCGGATTTGCTAATTTTCATGTTTACGGCTAAACGCCGTCGTCCCTGTCCCGCTGCGTCCAGTTACAGGAATTTGCGCAACAAGGGTTTCAGGGCTGCGCTTGAACCGGCATTGCCTATCGTTCCGGGCGCAGCCGAAGGGATGTGTATTTCAGTTGCTCAGTTCTGCCGGTTCCGGCTGCCAGTTTAGGGCCCAGCCCGGCAACTCCGCCGCCGGCATCGGGTAGGCGATGCCGTGTCCCTGCGCGAGTTCGCACCCGAGGGAAAGCAGCATTTCGGCGTGGGCCATTGTTTCCACACCTTCGGCAACCACGGCGCGCTGGAAGGCCGCAGCCAGCCCGATCACGCCTTTGACGATGGACAGGTCGTCCGGGTCGTCGAGCATGTCGCGCACGAAGCTCTGGTCGATTTTCAGCACGTCAACCGGCAGGTTTTTCAGGTAAGTCAGCGAGGAATAACCAGTCCCGAAGTCGTCCAGCGCAAAACGAACGCCGATCTTGCGGCAGGCTTGCATGGTATGGAAGACTTGAGTCATGTCTCCAAGCGTGCTGGTCTCAAGGATTTCCAGCTCCAGGCAGTGGGGCTGAACATCGGGATGGCCTGCGAGCAGCGCAGACAGGCGCTGGATAAAGTCCTCACGCGCCAGTTGATGCGCGCCAAGGTTCACGCTGATGAGGGTATCCAGGCGCGCTTCCCGCCATTGCGCAATCTGGGCCAGGGCCATGTCAATTACCCATTCGCCCAACTCGTCGCTGATCGGATGATTTTCGATAAGGGGCAGAAACTGCGTGGGCAGCAACAGGCCGCGCTCCGGGTGCTGCCAGCGGATCAGGGCTTCGGCGCCGACCATCTCTCCGGTCTTCATGTTCACCTTGGGCTGGTAATGCAGCACGAATTCATGCTGGTCGAGGGCATGGCGGATGCGTTCCAGGCTCTCGCGCTGAGTCCTCAGTGCAGCGGCCTCGCCCACGTCAAAGAAGTGGTAGCGGTTCTTGCCTGCTTGCTTGGCCAGATACATCGCCTGGTCGGCATGGCGCAACAACTGGTCGGCATCCGACCCGTCCTGCGGGTATAGCGTCACGCCAATGCTGGCGGAAACCTGTATCACTATATCGCCCAGCGTCACCGGGTCGGAAACAGCCTTCAACAGGCGCGCGAGAACCTGCTCGCAGCTGTTTGCGTGCTCCAGTCCGGTCAGCACGATGACGAACTCGTCCCCGCCGATGCGGGACAGGGTGTCGACATCGCGCAGAACGCTCTGCATGCGCTGCGACACGGCGACCAGCAACTTGTCGCCGATATGATGGCCGTGCACGTCGTTGGCCGCTTTAAAGCCGTCCAGGTCGAGATAGGTCACCGCCAGCGCTTCGCCGCTCAGAATGCTATGGGCCATGGCCTGCTGCAGGCGTTCGGCAAACAGCACGCGGTTCGGCAGGCCGGTCAATGCGTCGTAATGAGCGATGTACTGAAGCTGCTTCTCATGCCTTTTCATCTCGGTAATGTCGGTGAACAGCCGACATAGTTTTGCGTCTTGCCGGCGTCATCCCGCACGACGCTGATAGTCAGCAGTTCCGCATACAGTTCGCCGTCCTTGTGGCGGTTCCATATCTCGCCGGACCAGTAACCGTTCTCGATGATTGCACGCCACATATCGAAATAAAACCCGGGGGCATGGTGTCCGGATCGCAGAATCTTCGAATTCCGGCCAAGAACGTCGTCGCGGCTGTAGCCGGTGATATGCGTAAAGGTATCGTTGATCTCGATCAAGGTTCCATCGGGGTCGGTGATCATGATGCCCTCGCGGGCGTGAGTGAACACGTTTGCCGCGAGCTGCAGTTTGTTTTCAGCCAGCCTGCGCTCCGTCACATCACGCGCAAAACCGCTGAAGCCGATAATTTTCCTCTGTTGATCGCGATCCGGAATGATGCTCCACTGCATCCGGTAGGTTTTCCCCGACCGGCTCAGCTGCCGGTTCTCGAAATTGAGCGACGGCTTGTCCGTGCTCAACCAAAGCGTGAATGCATCCTGCGTGCTCTGCCGGTCATCCGGATGAATGAAGCTGAAAGCCGACAGGCCGGCGCATTGCTCGGGCGGCAGGCCGAAATACAGGGAAGACATGTGAT
>Ga0366764_1020_pt2 | contig 15904 bp, 8 predicted proteins | sample TotcelHN113001M6_FD_207060 | JGI IMG/M metagenome (GOLD analysis project Ga0366764, IMG submission 207060) | Enriched cells from coal bed in the Powder River Basin, Montana, United States - Total cells N11 rep1 HSBNCT.N11.300.1.M6 ... | reverse complement strand
CATAGTACTTACCTTGTATTAAGTATATATTTTACACACAGGGCTCCGCCCCTCTTTTCTGCCGTTTTTACCGGGTGGCCAGTGCGCACCCCTGCCACTGACACATCATGGAGCAGTGCAATATTTTTTTACTTCAACGTAGATATTATTCGACCCCGTCCCGAGTGCCGAAATATCTCCTCCCAATCGGTTTCTGGCATTGCCCGATATTGACCATCGGCCATATTCTTTCAGATCACGCCGGAACTACTACATAAGCTAGAATCGTTTCGGCGGAATGACATGCACCAAAAGACTGTGACCAGTTATTTCAGCAGGATGCTTACCCGATCACAAGTCCATCAATATTTATAGCCTTTACATACTTTGCGGGGTTTTTATCAATTTCAATTGCTTTAAAGTGCGCAGCACCGCATTTGATCTTGCCGCCCTCACGGTTGCGTAAATCTTCGTCGAACAGACTGCTTTTGGTTTCGACCACAAAGTACAGCCGTTCTTGACCATGACGGTCCACCAGCACAGCCCAATCGGGGTTATAGCTTCCTAACGGCGTCGGCACCTTGAACCAGCCAGGAAGCTTTGCGTAAACCTTGATGGCGTCATTCTTCTCCAAGGCTTCGGCAAAGTCACGCTCGATAGCTGATTCATAGACGACGTGCTCGTATACCGACTTCGTCGTGTCTTGTACCAAGTTCTTTAAATAGCCTGTTAGTTCTTCGGTCTCAAACAGCGCCTGCGAATAGTAATGCTCGTCGCCCAAGCGCTGGTACTTGATGCCATCCACCAAGGCGAGGCGTTTGCATCGGTTTATGGCATCCGCTGCCAGTTCAATGAACTGCTGTGGGTTGCGTTTGAAGTCATTCAGGCGCGTACTCTCGGTCAGGATGCGGACAATCGTCTTGCGCGTGAGCTGGGTCCGGTCTTGCAATTCAGTCAATAGATCTGGTAGCTCAATATTGCTTTCGTTTAGTGCCACAAGGTCTGCTCCAGCCTTCTCGGTAGCCTCCACGCCAGCTTTGCCAATCGTCATGCCAGCTTTGCGCCACTGCAAACGGGTCTTTGTTACCGATGGAGCATCACGTAAGGCCTCAATGCATTGTTCAATCAGCTTCTCGTTGTCGAACTGCACGCGGTACGTAGTCTTATGCTTAATGCGGTCCCATAGCTCCCGGAATTCAGGACTTAAGAGCACCGACTTACGCACTGCGATATGTTTGCGCTCATCAGCGTTCTTTATTTCCAGCTTGCCAGAAAGCTTCTTTAAAACTGCTGCAATTTGTGCTCGCTGCATTTCAAAGTTAGCTGGCAGCACCAACGAGCCATCCTTCAAGGCCGCCTTCAGCGAGTCTTGAACTTTGCCTTTATCGTTGATGTACCCCTGAGCTTTTAAATGCCCCCACAATGCTTTAGAAGCATCAAAACCAAGCGAGCTGACCTCACCGCTACCTTGAGTCACGGTGAGGGACGCAAATTCGTGGTCTTGGACCACACCAAACTGAATGCCGGTATCTTTTTCTATGTCCTTTTGCAGGTTTTCTGCAAACTGCTCATAGCTCTCCGTAGCAATGACAGTCAGGGTATTGATCTCGAAGCCCCGCAAGCGCTCCCCCTTTTGGTTCACGCACAGACGCAGGCCCCGGCCAATCGTTTGGCGGCGCCAGCGCTCGGTCTCGCGAGTGGAGAAGTTGCAAATTTGGAAAATATTAGGGTTATCCCAGCCTTCTTTCAGGGCTGAGTGCGAGAAGATGAACTTCAGCGGCGACTCAAAGCTCAACAGTTTTTCCTTCTCACGCATGATGAGGTTGTAGGTGTCGTCGTCAGCCGCCGTTGCCCCACTCGTGTCCTTCACTATCTCCACCGTCTTGCCACCAATCTTTTTCTTATCGATGGAAAAGTAGCCATTGTGCACTTCGTCAGCCGCCGTCGTTAGGTCGATTTCATCAAACAGGCTTTGGTAGTCCGGGTGACGCGCCCAGCGCTTATATTCCTCTTCAAACATCATGGCGTATTCGCCCTTTACCGCGTTGCCTAGCTCATCGTATTTGCGGTACTTGGCAACCTCGTCAATGAAGAATAGACTCAATACCTTCACGCCTATCGAGCGCAAACGTTTTTCTTTGTCGAGGTGTTCCTTAATCGTGCGCCGAATCATTTCGCGCTGTACGGCACTGACATCCACGTCACCCCACGCCTCACCCACACGCAAGAATACTTCGCTGCCAGGGACCTTTAACTCTAGGAATTGGTCGCCTTTGGCCGTCCGGATTTCGCCGATGCTTATATTAGTGTATAGAGGGCGACCGGTCTCCTGCTCAAGGTCGAAACCGTCTTGTACGGTGATGGCATCGCGTCGAACTGCACCAGCACTGTTCTCGCGGTCAACCTCGATGCTGGCTGCGATGACACCTTTCTTGTTACTCACCCCCAGCAGCTTCACGTAGGGCTTGTTGTTGCCGTCTTGTACTGTGGCCGCTGCCACTTCAATCTGCTTGACCAACTTTTGCTCGTAGGCATCAACCGCATCCAGCCGGTAGACCATGTTGTGCTTGTTTATATGTGTAGCGGAGTAGCGCAACGTGCAGAGGGGATCCATGCGCTCCAAGGCCCTTTTCCCCTTACCGTCGATGCCACCGTCTACGCTTTGCGGCTCGTCCACGATCAGGATGGGGTGGGTGTTGCGGATCAGGTCAATTGGCCTCTCGCCGCCCGTCTTCTCACTGGCGCGGTACATCTTATTCTTGGATTTTTCGCGGCGCTTGGCGTCGTCCGATTCTTCAGCCGCCGCGGCAGTCTCGTCGCCGAACTTGTTAATTGCGCCCACGGTGATGACCATTATCTGGATGTTCGGGCTGATAGCGAAGTTGCGCACCTGACCCAGTTTTTCCGAGTCATATTGAAAAAAATCGTAACCTTTTGCACCGGGATATAGGCTCTCGAAGTGCTCGCGGGTTATTTCCAGCGTTTTATTCACGCCTTCCTTGATCGCCACCGAAGGTACCGCCACAACGAACTTAGTAAAGCCATACAGCTGGTTTAGCTCGAAAACGGTGCGAAGGTACACATAAGTCTTGCCTGTGCCGGTTTCCATCTCCACGGTGAAATTGAGCAATTGCCTGGCATTGAGTAGATCAGACGGGGGCAAACCATTGCGCAGTTGAACCTTTTGCAAATTTTCGCTTAGTTCCTCGTCAATAATCAATTGTAAGGCGTTGCCAATGCCGCCCTCGGCAGTGAATTGTTTACCTTCAAAGCTCTGCTGGCGGGAATCGTTGAGCGCTTGCGTGGTGACAGTAAACACCGAACGGCAAACTTCTTGGCCCCGAAACAGGTCACACACGGCTTCGATGGCTGCTGCCTGATAAGGCAGATCGGATTCAAAATGCAGTTTCATCTAACCGACCTCACAAGCTACGAACTTGCTTGATACCGTGCTGTTCGAGGATTGCCGCCAGATTGGTCTTGGCAACGTCGTTTTCAAAGGCACTATCGCGAAACACTGCGGTCGTGTCACCTGCAGTGTGTTGCTCCTTGCGCCATTCAGTGATTCCCAATGCGAGAGCTTCTGCGTCGGCTACCCTGATATTCTCATCGAGACAGGCCACTAGAGTGCCACCGCCAATGTTGTGCACCGTCTTGCCAGTGATTTCACGTTTTTCGATTGGTACACACAGATCAAGGCCGAGTTTCAGTAACAGCTCATAAAGCACGTCAGATTCTGAGCGACCTTGGACAATGTGTTCGGCATGCCTATACAGCGAAGCCGCCAGATCGTCGCGATCTGGACTCCAAGAGCGAATGTTGGAGCTATCGAGTTTGAATACCCGAAAACCTGTATCTCCTCCAAACATGGGGTTTTCCGCTTTGATTTCGGCTGCAGCCCGACGCAGGCGCTCTTTGGTAAGTTCTACGATAGTGCGCGGTTTTCCGATCTTATCGCAGTAGTCTGCTGCAATCTTTTGTTCCTTACTCGCTGGATCAAGAGGCTCAGGAAGTTGGACAAGAATGTAGCGGCGTGTACCACCATCAGCAATGTTTTGTTGAAAAGTCGACTGTGCCGTAGTTCCTGAGCCAGCGAAAAAATCTAATACAAGAAAAGCCTCTTCAATGTCGGGGTCGTCTCCTGAACAGGAACCAATTTCCAGTAGTTTCGAAATGAGGGCGGGCGGCTTTGAAAAATCAAAGACCTTTTCCTCATCAAAAAGCTGTTTGATTGCTTTAGTACCGTCGGCTGTCTGACCGCACTCCGAAAGAAGCGTGCGATGTGGTTTTCCGCGAGCCTCTGTTGTCCGAATTTTTTCGTACGCGATGTACGTACCGTTTCCTCTTGAAACGAATTCAATATCTTTAGCCTCCGCAGCTTGAAGCATTTTTACTTTTCCCCATCGCCAACAGCCTTCTTTGTTGTCATTACGTATTGGGTATACGTCTTCGCCATTGGGGCCAGGAATTGGAAAATACATTGTTGGACGATCTTTGCGAAGGGAATTAGCACCCCATTTGTTTAGCTCACGCCCTCGCCGATAAAGTCCTTTTTCATCACGCTCGGTCAAAGGCTCCGCTTCTATAAGAATCTGATTAAGAGGATTATTTTCTATGTTCTTCGCATAGCAAATAACGTACTCATGATCATTCACGACACCGGCGTTGTCGCTTCCGCCACCTTTTTTCGCCTGCCATATAAATTCCCCAACACCATTTTCCTCCCCAAAAACCTCATCTAACAAAATTCTTAAATTACCCACCTCTCGTTCATCGATTGAAACAAATATGACTCCATCATCACGGAGCAAATTTCGAGCAAGCTTCAATCGGGGATACATCATATTCAGCCAGTCAGTGTGAAACCGCCCGCTGGCCTCAGTATTACTACTGATCTTTGCGCCGCCTTCGATTTGGCCCGTCAGCTCAAGGTAGTTCTTGATATTGTCCTGGAAGTTGTCTGGGTAAACGAAATCCTTACCAGTGTTGTACGGTGGGTCGATATAGATCAGCTTGACCTTGCCGGTATAGCTCTTTTGCAGCAGTTTTAGGACTTCGAGATTGTCACCTTCGATCATCAAATTCTGCGTGCTGTCCCAGTCCACACTTTCATCTGAGCAAGGTCTCAGCGTACCGGTGCTCGGGGTCAAGGCGAGCTGGCGCGCGCGGCGCTTGCCATGCCAGTTGAGGCCGTACTTCTCTTCGGCATCGGTTGCCGTAGCATCACCCACCAAAGCTTTGAGTGTATCCAAATTGATGGCGGCGCCTTTGTCGGTCTCGGTTAGCAGTTCAGGAAAGAGTGCCTTGAGCTTGGCGACGTTGTCGGCTATGAGGTCAGCACTCTGTGTTTCAGGAGACTGCGCATTGATCTTCTGGATGGTCATTTTTATGTTCTCTAGGTATTCGGTGTACAACGGGCGAATCAAGCGTCTTGCGGGCCGCCCATCTGGCGATCAAACGACTGGCGAATCAGGCCAACCACGTAGGGTAGTTCATCAAAACTGGTTAGGCCGACTTCCACATCGCCATTGCCCCAGCGGCCGATGTTGGAGATATCCCTACAAAGGCCCTTGGGGTCTTCAATGTCCTCAATGCCAAGGTTCAGCACCAAAAGAAGACGCTTGGCTTGTGGCACCACATCGACAAAGTTGGTCTCCGCTTTGTAGGCGACGTAGAGCTTCAAGAATTCTTCGCTGACGCATGGGTCTAGTGCCAGCACGGCTTTGCGCAGAGCATCGAACAAATCACGCATGGGGCCACTTACGAGATACGGATGATCTGTGATGGCGTACTGGTGGCCGGGCTTGAACGCTGAGGGGCGATAGGCATCCAGCACGTCGGTAGCCAGCTGCGGGGCCGTCCAGACCTTGGCTGCATCAGCAGCGAGCCGGTCAGCGCGTGCTTTGATAGCGGTTTCATCCCACATGACGACTTTGCCTAGCCCAAGGTTCAGCTTGAGCGGGCTGTGTGCAAAGCCGACCGGGTTGCCGTCTTTGTCGATCACCTGGTCGCGCTTATAGACGAAGGGGCGATCGCTGTATTCTCCGTTGTAACCGGTCAGCGTTAGGTTGCCCAAGGTGTGCAGCCAAGTTTGCTGGATGCGTTGCCACTCCGGCCCCAACTCGGTTTGCCATTCTTGGGGTAGCGCCTTGTTCTGTGGCAGGATGTGTTCGATTGTGTAGTCCTCCACTACCACCCGCTCCTTGCGGCCATGATTTTCTAAACGTCGTAGCCAATAACCACGGCTGCGGAAGTTGTAGAGGTCGCGCACCTTCACTTCACGCTGGAATTCCTCATCACCTGGAAATCTGCGGTACGAGGGTAATAGGAGAAAAGCAGCTTGCACGCTTTCCAAATAGCGATCTTTCTTTAAAGTGCGGCTCATTCCCGCGAAGGTCTTGTTCAACGAATTCGTCGGGATGGCACAGATAGCACGACGGAAGACATAGCTTTCGACCAGTCGCACGATATTCAGAATCTCCTCACTGCTCAAGCGGCATTGGCTGTAGTCGTGGTACACATCCAGCAGGAATGGATATGCCACATCGACCTTCAGCTCACGGAGATCTTGGAAGGCTTGCTTGAGCGTAGCATCTTTCTCCCCCCCCATAGCCATGGCGCAATAGTACGTAGCGTAGGCATTAATGTCGGCAACTAAATCTTTGGTGTTGCCCCTGAAGTTGCGAGCAAAGGCTTTGAAGGCTGTGTAGACCTCACGAACATTCGGAATATCGCCAGTCTTGGCCGTTAGGTAATGGCGCATGAAGGCATCGAAATGCACCACGTAAGCTGCCTGGCCAAAAGCCTTTTCCATTGGCCGCCAGTAGGTCTTGTACAGCTCGGTCTGTAGCTGGGGCGCCAAACTCATGAGAATGTAATTGCGGATCAAGTCGGCCTGGCTAAGTTCAAGGCCCGTGGAATTCATGCTCTCGAAAATCAGCTGGGGATTATCCTGCGTGCGGTCGAGCGACACATCCACGATCACCAATTTGGCAAGACCTTGACAGATGGCTTCCAACTCGCCGTGATGCTGCGTGATCAGGCTTTGGAACAGTGCATAGTTCTCTGTGATACGGCTGCTTGCCTCGGCGGGCATCGGCGCATTTCGCAGGATAGCCAGCAGCGTATCCTTGTCAGTCTCGGAGAGGAGGAGCTTGAAGTGGCGTTCGCCGTCCTCTTCCGGATTAATCAGGTAATAGTTGCGCAATTTTTTGGTAGAAAAGGCTTCCAGCAGTTCGGCGATGCCTTGCAACTCAAAATGCTTGGCAAGCGCTGCAATCATAAGCGTGCTAGTTGTCAGGCGTTGCTGACCGTCGATGACCAATAAGGCTTCTTGGCTGGTGACAGACGACAGCGCTCGCTCGACGTAGACAATGGAACCGATGAAATGGGCGTTGACTTTGTCATCACGGCCAGCGCGTAGCAAATCGGTCCACAATTGACGGCATTGCTCTGCCGTCCATGAATAGTTTCGCTGGTAGATCGGTATGACAAACTGTGGGGACTTCTTGAGAAATTTTAGCAGATTGGCTTCGGTTGCTTTCACTTCATTTCCTTATACATTGCTAACGACTTGCTCACGCTTAACCAGCAGTGCTTTGATTTCGAGGTTGGCTGCGACTTGGCGTGCTATTTGTTTTTCTTTGCTGGCTGCTAAGCGCAAGCTAGCGACCTGTGCGTCAAGCTCGTGGCAGCGTCGTAGTGCTGCGCGGCGCTCGGCGGCGTGTGCAGGCGACTTGCTGGTCACAAAGCGACCCGTGACTACTGCGGCTTGCCACGCAGAGACCGTGTCCATCCAGCCTTGATAAAGCGTGCACAGGTCATTGCACGGCTGCTTGCTCAAGGCAAGCGAGGCAAGGAATTCGGCGCGAGCATTTAGGGCATTCTCGGCAGATTCACTAACGGAGACCGGCAAGTGAGAAAAATTGGTGAATAGCAGTTCACCGTCGAGCACCGTCTTGTCTATTTCCGTCTGCGCCCACCGAATGTGAGCAAGCGACACGATGCGGTTGTCACCATCGTCCAACACCAAGAATACGGGGTAAGGGATCGAACGATGTATCAACTCTGCAATACGACTGACTTTGGCAGATTTGGGATCGAGCTGGCCGCCTTTCCGCAAGGTCACGCAAAGCACCGCCAATTCTAGGTAAGTGCGTTGCTCGTCCTTATAGTCAGGTACGCCCACATTGGCTGGTTTCAGCGCAGCGACCCATTTAACCTCTTCAATATAGTCTTGGATCAGCTTGCGATCGGACATGGTCGGAGCGCCGTTCTCCGCCAACATTTTTTTGGGCACGCGCTGATTTACCATTGCCGTCAGTGGCAGGCCAAGAGCGGCGAGCAGATCAACGGCAGGCAAACTCAGCCTCTGCTCAGTCATTTGGTGGCCTCTTTGGCAGAGTTCGGCAGCACCACCAGATATGCCAAAACTTCAAAATCATTCGATCCGGCAAATTCCCCCTTCATAGCGTGCGTGCCGCCCGGAGAAAATAGGCTGGCTACGGCGCGTTCTTCTGATTTACCCACGATGGACGCCACAGCAGCGGACAGAAGCCTTTGTGCATGGAGCATGTCTTCACCTTGACGAGTAATGCGGTCAAAACGAGCGCAAGCAGTAGCATCGGGTAGATCACGACCAAGACTCAAACGCTTAACGCGGTCGAGGATGCGCTTGGCCTGGGTGTAGGGCAGCAGCACTGTTCCATCTTCGCCGGCATGCACCAGATAGTGCGGGGCTAGTGGATAACTGGGGTCTATGGTCTTCTCTGCAGCGGCATCCTCGGCACGCAAGCAGAAGATCACTCCAGGCGGGATGTCTGCGTCAATGCTCGACGTGACGGCAAACGTCCCCAGCGGCAAGGAACCCAGCTTGCCAGGATGGGCCTTGATGTACTCGGCTAGGTCGATGCGGAAATCAGTAAGGGTCAGATCAGTGATGGCGACACCACTAGAGAGATCTTCCAAGTCAATGACGGTCTCTTGCAGCTTCAGCAATTGGTTGCGTCTATATTCCAGATCGTTCATCTGATTGCCGGATTGCTGCTCGATGAGGTTTTCTTCGCCGGTAGCCGAAATATCCAGAAGCACCATGCGGCCACTAACGCGTTGCTCCAAATTGATGTATTCCTCTAACTCCATGTTGGGCCAGAAGTTCACCAATTGAATGCGGCTATTGCAGGAGCCAAGACGGTCAATCCGGCCGAAACGCTGGATGATGCGCACCGGATTCCAGTGGATGTCGTAATTGACAAGCCAGTCGCAGTCTTGGAGATTTTGGCCCTCACTTATGCAATCGGTCGCGATCAACAGATCCAGCTCGCCTTCATCTGCCAGATCCTCCGGTCGTTCTTTAGAGCGTGGCGAGAACGCAGTCAGGATACTGCTCAGGTCTTTGCGTAACTGAGGCAAGGTGGACTGATTTCGACCAGAACCTGTTACTAAGGCAGCGTCAATGCCCAGCTCGGACTTGGCCCACCCAGCCAGTTGCTCGTACAAATAAGTAGCCGTATCCGCAAACGCCGTGAAGACGATTATCTTTCTATTGCCGGGATTAATAGGATTGGTGCATTTAGTGGCGATGAGATCACGCAGCCTCAGCAACTTATCGTCACGCGTTGCGCTGACCTGTTCGGCCGCAGCGTATAAGGTAGCCAACCGATTGCGGTCTTCGATCAGATCTTGCTTCCAGCGAAGGAGATCAACATCGCCTAGCAAGACCTTGACCTTGCGCCCCACAAGAAGGGTCTCGAACGCAGGATCGTCGATATCTACGTCCGTGATGTCGTGTTCTTCAATCTCGCTGGAATGGGCGTTGATTTGCGCGAGTGTCGACTCAACATCTTTAAGTTGGCGATACACCGTTAAAGCAAAGGACGAAACGGCGCTCTCCATCCGCTTGAGCACATTCACGCGTAACAGGTGAATTAGGCTCTCTTCGCGATCTACTTGTCGGAAGAAGCTCTCGCCACCGCGAATTTGCGTGCTGTACTTGGCATCGTAGGCCGCTTGCTTATGGGGCAGCACATAGCGCAGCGGTGCATATGTTGCGAGGTTAAGTCGGCGAATTTCAAGATTGATGTCACGAATCGAACGAAACTCTCCAGCACGATCAACATCAGCCTTGATATTGATCGGAGGCAGGCGGTCAGGGAAACGGCCGGTTTCTGATGTGCCATAGTATTTCTCGATGTGGCGGCGAGACCGAGCAATCGTAAGGTGATCTAGCAAGGAAAAATAGTCGAAACCCAGCATTTCCACAAGTAGTGACGGCGTCTTTTCTTCATTGGGAAGTTCAAGCCAGCGATTGAAGGCCTTCTGCGCCCGTCGTGTCGTGCTGTCGATACTAGCGATACCATGGTCAAACAAGGCAGTGTCGTCGCCCTCAGTAACGAACGCAATCTGATTTTTCAGATCATTGAGACGATTGTTGACAGGTGTTGCAGACAGCATGAGCACCCGCGTCTTCACTCCCTCGCGGATGATTCTACGCATCAAACGGTCGTACCGAGTTTCCTTTCCTTTGTTCGCTGCTTTGTTTCGAAAGTTGTGGGACTCGTCGATGACAACCAGATCGTAATTGCCCCAGTTCACATGCGATAGATCGATGTCGCCAGAGTGACCGCCGTCGCGTGACAGGTCGGTATGGTTCAGAACGTCGTAGTTCAGGCGGTCTGAAGCCAACACGTTGCGCCGGTCGTTGCCCTTGTAAAGCGTCCAGTTGTCGCGCAGTCGCTTTGGACAGAGTACTAGAACGCGATCGTTGCGCAGCTCATGGTACTTGATGATAGCTAGTGCCTCGAACGTCTTGCCAAGGCCGACACTATCAGCAATGATGCACCCGCCAAAGCGCTCCAGTTTGTCTATAGCTCCCACAACACCATCACGCTGGAACTTGTAAAGTTTCTTCCAAATCACCGTGTTCCGGATGCCGGTGGCGGATTTAACAATGCGGTCCTCATCCATACCCTCCCCTTTTTGCGCAAACAAGTGTTGCAACATAAGGGCGTACACGCTGGTGGCGTCGCGATGCGTAGACAATTCCTTGACGGACGCGATCAGCGCAGCCTTCGCATCCGGTTGATCCTTGAGTGTTGACCACTGCATGTCGAACCACTGGCTCAGCATCTGTGCTTCAGCAGGATTCTCCGAAGTCTGAATTAAGCTAAGAGGGTTTCCGGGGGTAATGCCAAGACCTTCGGTGCCAAATGCGAATGAGCCGAGGACCGCTTTCTGTGCTGCGTCTTTGTCATCGCGAAAAATGAGTGCGCCCTGAGGAATGGCGCCATGAGCATGCCGCACCTGCGCCTTGGAGTCCAGCCACTCTGAGAACTTGCGGGCGAGCCATGGGGCATGCAGTTTGTTGCGGACAGCGCGATCTGCATCTGTGCCGAGCAAGCCTAACTGGGCATGCACACTTTTCTCACCGTCGTCTTTTGGAAGAGGTGGCAAAACCAGTCGTGCATGTGAAAGGCGCGGCATGTCGGCTAGAACTTCAGCAAACGCGAATAGTGAGAAGGAATTTGAGACCACATCTAATCTGTGATTGGACTTCAACCACGGACGCATCAAGTCCACTACACGATCTGTTCCGGCATTCTTGACGAACTTCATGAACCGCCCCTTAGAACATTCTATTCGATGGTCATAGTACAGCCGCTTAGTATCGATGATGGCGACTAGCTCTTTCCATTCTTGATGATGATCTTTTCTGTGCCGTCCTTGACCGGATCAACCTGTCGGACATCGTGGCATGGACCTGAGATAGGAGCACCGCGCCGATTGCAGAGAATCCCTTTCGGCCTCCTGCCAAACAAAAAACATACAAAATATTGTCTATTTTACGCGCAAGCAGGTTGCTTAAAAAGAATAAATTGGCCCAACTGATCTTAGGAGTCCAGCTACCTCCTTCCCCGGAAATCCTTGTTGTGAAGCCAGCAACACTGAGAGCAATTCTTTCGAACGCGACGGGATTTTTGAATTTTTCATCTCAAGGCCTTACTGCTTTACGAGGTCTTTCGCTGCAAACACTGGGAGAACCTCAACGCATTCCTCACGCAATCCACGAATAGTGCTATGCCTAGGTGGGCCTATGCGCCATGACAAGCATGATTGCCATTTGGAATTCAGCTTCTCCAGTTGCTATCCAATGAATAAAGAATCCATGCCATTTATTGCTAGTTCAGTCATACGGTCTATGACTGACATGAGTATTTTCTTACTTCTCCATACATCGTATGGAAGAGTAATGGTCCATCGATGTTCATGCTCAATGACATAGGAGAGAGAGATAAGGTAGGCGCACTTACCCTTTCTCTAACATAGGCAAAAAATGTCGGTTTTCCTCTTCCATTTTCAATGGCAAATTAGAGTTGTTTATCTGTATTTGGCCAGTAATCAGAAACGATAAGAGGAAAAAATGGCAAGCTATCATTTAAGTATCAAAAGCGGAAAAAAAGGGAATGCGGCAAATCATGCCACCTATATCGCGCGTGAAGGAAAAAACGGTAATTATTTAAAGCGATCAGATTTGATTGCAACGGACCATGGGAATCTGCCAAATTGGACACAAGGAAATCCCACAGCATTCTGGAAGATGGCGGACATGCATGAACGTAAGAATGGCGCGGTCTATCGAGAATATGAAATTGCCATTCCCAAGGAATTAACTGTAGAACAGCAAAGACAGTTGGTCAATGAATTCATAAAGCCAGAGATAGGCGAAAAACCTTATCATTTTGCCATTCATTCCCCTACAGCTGCACTGGGAGGAATTGCCCAACCCCACGCCCACATTATGTTTTCCGACCGGAAGCCAGATGATATCGACAGGCCACCGGAACAGCACTTTAAGCGGTTTAATCCGGTCAACCCCGAACTAGGCGGATGCAAAAAAGATAGCGGAGGAAAAGATCGAAGCGTTTTAAAAGGAGATCTCATGACCACGCGCGCGACCTGGGCGCAGCTTCAAAACTCATCCTTGGAAAAATACGGGTATGAGGCAAGGGTCGATCACCGCAGCAACAAAGTCAGAGGTATCGAGCGCACACCGGAAAAACATCTCGGCCCTATTGGAATCAAGAAAATGACACTACAAGAGAAAACAGAATACAGCGATAAAAGACAAGGTTTGCTAGCGTAATAATTCAGATTGAAGCCTGGCCAGAAGTTCGTCAAATGTCACAACTACAACGCCAGATAATGCGTTTCGAATTAACCCGAATGATTTTTTCTCGAGTGTTCTGGCGGCGTAGTCCCTGCAATAACGAGGCAACGTATCGCGAAACCGATCGAAATCAAATCGCGGTCGACCAGGTCAGCAAACTCCGTATCGAAAAGATCAGTCTCATAGACAGCGAATACCTTAGACTTGATCACCCATAGAAACTACGGGGCTTCTAAGAAGAAATGACACAACATGAGATCGGAGTGGGGCCCGTATACAGACCGTGAATGTGTTGTGTCGAAATGCGCGAGATTGGGCATATTCAATGAAGGGTCGGATATCAAGTTGCCGTTGATATCGCTTTTTAGGCACAACGGATGGCTGGCTATAGCCGGACTTTGAATAGCGACCTTAAGTTGTTTGATTGCATCGACCCCATCATGATCGAGTAGGCCGACCATAAATCCGTATGCCCAACGAGAGGCATAATATCCAGAAATGAATCTGAGCATCCCTTGGTCTCCGTAGTACAACTTCCGGCTAGGCTTTGTATTTTTTAGTTTCTTGAATTCAAAAACGAGATGAACAATATCAGGTGAGTTCCTAACAGGAAACTGATACTGAATATCGGTACGAATACGTTTGGATAACACTGTCGCACCAGGCTCAATATTGGCGTGTTTGGTTTCGTAATAAAAATAGCCGGTTAAACCGCCCTCGACTGAAGTATTTTTCAGAAACTCACAGAAGAACTCCGTGATGGTTGGCTCGGTATTCTTGGTCGGGTCAATTGCATCAGGTTTATGAATCAGCAGATATCGCCACTGTGCGTGCATGAACTGAACAACTTTTCTGGGATCGCGCCGGCCCGGGAAGGCTTTTTCCCAAGAACCTGAATGCCAATTCCTTTGCGTCATTGGATGCTCGATTCTCGGGCTTCTCCCGCATGAATAGCATCAATAACTCTGGCCGCATCACGCAGTGCTTGACCACTCAGCCAGAATCGGGAGATCAATGGTTTAGCTAAATAAATGGAATTTTCGAAGAAGAAGAGAAAATCTGACACTAGGCTGAACGACTCACCCGCCGGCATCGGAAGCACTTTTTGTTCGCGTAACCACGCTAATGCTTCCAGCACAGCTTCGTTACCCATTTCAACTGTCGGCTTTGACGCTTTGTTTGTGAGCGAAATACGGCAAATACCAATCGATCCGATCCCGTCGTAGGGCTGGACCATTGCGTCAAGAGCTATTTCACCTTCGCCGCCGAGCTGTCCTTGAATCCGACGCAATTCGGTCTGCAGCGTCAACGCGTACAGTTTGATATCGTCTTCCGTTGCCCGATTCAATGTCGGTTTAGGCAGGTTTGCCAAAGAACTCGGTTGAACACTCGGAATGAGTGTCTTGACAGCCTCTACTACGAGAAGCCGTTGGGGAGCCGTCAATCCAAAATAATCGAACACTGCTTCGTCAAGTTGATCGCGTAGGTTTTCGTAGGACTGTTGCTGCCCAAACGCGCCTAACTTCGAAAGCATGTCGATTGCTGCAGCGGCTTCCTTGACCGCTTTTTTTGCGGCACCCGGATCCCGATGATTTTCCGGTACGATAAATGGCAAGGTTGCGACTTCAGTCATCGATACACGAGTGCGTTCTGTCGCCAACGCATACGACGTATGCAACAGAATATATTTGGCGAGACTGGAGCGTAAATAAATAGCAAAAAACTTCAGCAAATTGCGGTCATACTCAGGGCCAGCGAATGCGCCAACCGAGCTTTGAAAACTAAATGCTTTCTCGGAAAAAAAGGCTTGAGGCTCGAATTCGTCGGATGCACCGTCATTGAAGATAACGCGAGGCCCGGAAAATAGCTTCCCTTCGTGCGCACCGAACGATGCCACTTTCTCAAATTTCGAAGGAAATGGCTGCAAAATTTGTGTGTCGAGCACGGGTAACGAAGGCTTGCGATTCGCATCGTAAAACGGGATGGCTGCAAGTTTTCCGGGGTGACTTGGGGTCACCGCATTATCGATATGATGAAAGCCCTTGCCGCTGATCCACCGCGGCGGCGCTTTTTTTTGCCGATCCAATAGATCTTGCACCGTACCGGTCAGTCGTAGGCTCGCGATCAATGCTTGATCATGGGCGCCGCCCCAGAAAAATGTCCGCAGACGTTGGTTGTCCCGCGCGATGGCACTTGTTTGGACGCGCTGGCGATCGATACCATGGATCGTCAGCCTGCCGAACGCTAAACTCACATCGCTCTTAGGCACCCAATACTCAAATTCTTCAGCGCCAGACATCGGTTCGTTAGCGCGCGGGCTTCCTACGGCAACGACACATGGGTGGTTGGCGGCCGGAAAGAGCAACTTCCGAATATCGGAAAAATTGATCAGTCGTGACAGCTTCCAGTCTCTAAGCCATTGCACCAAAAACGGCTGGCTTGACCGAGACAGGAATGGCTTGGCATTGAGGATAAGACAGAAGCGGCCGCCATCTACCACCGTGAGGGGTGCCTTGTGCGCGAATGCAATGGCGATCTGCCGGTACGACATTGCTTTACCGTGGCTCTTTGCCCAAGTCTCAAATGTCAGCTTCGCCGAGGCGCCTTGCGGCTCAGACCAGGGCGGATTAGATAAATAAATGGTGCAACTCTTCTTAGCGGCAAAAGGATTTTTGCCAGAGAAAAAGTCACCCTGTTCATTTCCGAAAAAGATGGTTTTGCCCAGCAACGGCGGAAGTTTGACTTTTTCGTCTTCCTGCA
>Ga0366764_1033_pt1 | contig 16677 bp, 18 predicted proteins | sample TotcelHN113001M6_FD_207060 | JGI IMG/M metagenome (GOLD analysis project Ga0366764, IMG submission 207060) | Enriched cells from coal bed in the Powder River Basin, Montana, United States - Total cells N11 rep1 HSBNCT.N11.300.1.M6 ... | reverse complement strand
CGTTCAGGGTAATAGCCAACGTTCCCGAAACGACTCTGGAATTCGAAATCGTCGGGGAAACGCTGGGCCAGTTGAAGCGGAGGAAGAGGAATTGTATTCACAGTTTCTGTGAGGAAACCTGTGGATAACCGGAGATAGTTGCCGCAAGTAAATGATCCGTAAGGAAATAGTCCGTTTGATTAATGTTGAGGCATGCAGGAGCCTGCCATGTTGAATCCGAGCGGGCGTTTCAACAAAACTTATCCATATATCTCCCTCTCAGGCCCAATGTATGCTCAAATAGATGCAATTGCTCTCAGCTTGCTAAGGAGGAATCATGGCAGATAAAAAATCGGCTTTAGTACAGTTCGCGCTTGGTCCTGTTAACATGATTTTTCACGCAATCCGGCTCCATCGGATGCAGCATGAGGGGAAAGTTCCGCAACGGATCGAGCTGCATCCCGTCGTCATGGCTGACCTGCGTTCTCATCTTGGCAGCGAATACCTCGCCTATGCGCAAAGCGAAACCGGAGAAGTTTCCTATATGGGCGTGCGCATAGTCGAAGACGCCGGCGCTTTACAGCCAAGGCTAATCACCGCCGACAATCAAACAGAGTACCTCTGACGCCGCCAAGGCTGCGCATGCGTCGCGCGAGGGCGCATGCCGCTTTCGAGCGAGTCCGGACCGGCCGGCAAAGCCGATGCGTCTCCATAAGCGCGCATCAAGGCATGTTCTGTTTTGTCCAGGCTAGTGCGGCTGCTTGATTCGATGCCGTGGCAGAGTGCGTTTATCAATCAGCCGGAACGGATAAGGTCGGGATGGCGCTGGCATGGCCGGCAATCACCCACCAGGTTCCGTATGTAGATATAGCCCAGACGCGGCTATAGCGAAAATCGCCCTCGAAACGGGCGCCGTCGTAGCTGCCGGCCAGATGCATGCGCACCGAGACGATAGCCACGCCGGGATGAAAGTGGACCTGCTGCTCGGAGGGCGTCAATTCCGTGAACCTGAGCACACCGGTCTGGTGCGCCGCCAGGTCCTCCCACTTGCTGAATACTTGCCCGAGGTGACTGGTAAAAACGAGTTCCGGCGCGATCAATTCGTCCAGCGCATTGATATCCGAACGAAGCATCGCAAGCCTTAACCGCTCTTCGGCGGCGAGAATGGGCGTTTCTATCGTTCTGATCATGGACACTCCGTGCTGAAGGTGCCTCATTGCCGGCACAAGGCCTATAGCCGCATAGGGCCGCAGGAACTCGCCTGCATTTTTGAAGAGCGCTTCACCTTGTCCATTTTACTCTTCAAAAAAATCAACCGTGCTCCGCCTATAAAAGGTTACCGGAATTTGACTATCGAATCAACGGATTCCAAATAACATTGAAGCTGGATCAAACCCGGCTGTTCGCTGAGCGCCAGGTTCAACTGTTCAATATTTTTATGAGAATCTCGTCCGCATCCTGCTCGGTAAACAGTTTGCTCTGTATAAGCATGCTTTTCAGCATTCCCGGAGTCGCGGCCTGAACGGTGATTTCCTCCTCCATGTCGGGTGTGGTGCTGCTTAGCCTCAATATAATGCCGTCGCCCTTTTCAACCTTCACGAGGCGTATTCCGATCATTCCGTGAAATAGCGTCTTCCAGTGCGCCATCGTGAAACTCCATTAACCGGGAACTAAAAAAGTAAGACGTTCTTTTAGAGTAAAAGTTTGGCGCGGCGATTGGTATAAGGCAGGAAAAACCATAATAGGCCACGCCCGGTTTCGGTATCCTCTGTTCCACAATTTCTGTGGATAACTGGAAATAGTTACCGTAAACATATGATTCGCAAGAAAATATCCCCTTTGATTAATATCAAGGCAAACCGGCCCGAGCTCCACGGAATACTGTGGTTGCTCAAAGAAAGCGGCGGCCGGAATGCCAAAATCGGCCAAAGTCCGGCAATTCATGACACGGCAACGACGACCACTCGGGAGGATTCATGATCGACCATATGAGCGTAGCGGTAAGCGACTTCCATAAGAGCAAGCAATTCTATACAAAAGCCCTCGCGCCTATCGGCTATTCACTGCTGAAGGAAGTGACTGCGGCGCAATCCAGCCATCACGATGCGGCAGGTTTCGGGGAGCCGCCCAAGCCGGATTTCTGGATTGCCGCCGTCGCTCCCGATGTTCCGCCAGTCCATGTCGCATTCGCTGTTGCAAGCCGGGCGCAGGTAAATGCCTTCTACGACGCCGCCATTGCTGCAGGCGGCCGCGATAATGGCGCTCCCGGATTGCGCCCATATCAGCCGAACTATTATGCTGCCTTCGTGCGCGACCCTGATGGCCACAACATCGAGGTAGTCTGCCACGCGCCAGAGTAGGCTTTCAAACGTTTAACTGTACGCGAATTGCCGGGAAAGTCCGCGCGCCTCGATCTCGGCAAAAGAGATTTCCCCGATAAATTTCTTCGATAGTTCCCCCTGGGTTTCGCCGTGAAGCTGAACCGAGGTTTCCATGCCGTTCTGGAATGTGGACAACCTGTAAACGCCGTAGCTTCCGCGCTCGACATTGATATCGCGCATGAGGATAACCAGGGTCACGACCAAGTGGCGCAACCACACCATCCCGACGAACAGGATTATCAGGCGCAACCAGATCATTCCGGAAAACAGAGGTGTCCATTGAACCATTTTCAACTCCATATGGCGCGCGGCCGAATGGTCCGGGTTGTTCCGGCTTGGCAAACATCCATCCCAAAGAGTCTCAATCAGGCCGCAATTGCTTACCTCTAGCAATATGCAATTACCGTGCCGCCATATTTAGGTGCATGTACCAAAAGGTGGCCGCATTATTGATTCAGGGGATAACAAAAAATGCAGTGAGGACAGGCCCGCTTGCAATGGCATCTATGCCCTGAACCGCGCCGGGCTTCAGCCTGTCGTAATAGTCGCAGGCGGCAATGCATACCGCACTCGAAGCGCAGCCGTGGACGATAGGCCGGACAGCATGCGTTTCCGTTGACGCGCATCCTGTGCAGCCTGTCGCGTCCTGATGTCAATCGCTGCTTGCGCCAGGCTGCGCCGGTCCTTCCTGGTCTGGATTGATCCCTTTGCCGTCCGGATTATGCTGCTTGACGCGAACGTCCCCGGGAGCGGGCTCCTGCTGGCGCGCGGGCCTATCCGGCGCAGCGCCATTTGTTGCTTTCGGATCGATTTTACGCCCTGCATTCATTGTCATCGCCACCTCCAGTTCGGTAGGCAAGTCGTTGCTTTCTAAGTGAACGCGCACCGACCAGGCTGCTGCCTGAAGCCAGATTGAGCCATGAGAGAAATTACCAGCACGCCCGGATTACGGATAGACAAACATCAACTCGCCCTTTATCGCCCGACCGGTTGTTCATGCGGAATACATAAGCAAGCTCATGGCGTTGCCCATGCCCGGCTGGTATTCGATAACCGGTACTGTGCGCGCTATGAAAGGGAGTCGGTTGAAATGACGGTTACCACGAAGAATTGATAGGCCCGTGGCGGGCGTGGAGGAACGAACGCGGCGCCCGATGCGCAAAGCGCCTGGCGGGTCCGGATACATACGTAGTCAGCGCATCAGACGAGTGGCGCCGTTCCTGTCGGCATTGCGCGAGATCCCGGCAAACATGTTTGATCGCGAGGCCGAGTCATGATTGACAATATTCTGCCTGCATCCGCAACTCCAGCACCGGTAATAATGCTGATTCCGCCCCTCTTCATACGAAGTCGGCATGGAACACTGTTCGCACAAATTCTCGCCGATGCCGTGCTTGGCTTGCCAGACCCTGCAGAGATTCGCCACAATCCAGAACAAGCCGGCAGCGAAGAGGGAAATACTGGCATAACGAAGCGGCTTGACCATGAACAGGAGGGAACTTTTTTCTACAGCCTCATTAGAGGCAAAGAAAAGATTGATCGAAATAAAGATCAATACCGAGGGAATCCCGAATAGTTTACCGGCGAAGCGCATAAATCCCTCCAGAAAAAATGGCACGAGATAATTATTGCGCAAACAGCGGGCTCAGCGGTTAAAAGTTGCATTTTGTAACATTATTAAAAAAACAGTATTGGTCCGTTCCGCCGTTGCCGTATGCCGCGTCGCCTTTCAATGAAACATGATCCTGTTCGTGATCTCGTCCGCTTGGTCCTCGGTGAATTCTCCGTCCTCGATAAGCCGCTGCTTCAGCTGGCCCAGTGTTTCGGCGACAATCTCCACTTCCAGGGCGGTGCCGGCGACGGGAGCCGACACTCTAAGCGTTGCGTCTTCGCTCCGCTCCGCTCTGATATGGCGCATGCCGATCTCATCTTCAAATAAAGTTTTCCAGTGAGTCATCATAAAACCTCCCGTAAGCGAGTGCAGGTATAAGTAAGACGTCCGCCGCAAGAAAAAGTTTGATCTCAGGAATTAGGCATAAGGCCTCGCATGCGAAAAATTGTATTCACAGTTTCCGTGGGGAACCCTGTGGATAACCGGATCAAGTGTTTATAAGCACTTGATCCGCAAGACAATATGCAGATTGATTAAAATCAAGGCAGAGAGCAGCAGTGGAATTATTCGCGCGCGCATCCTGTCGGATGATGCCGCGTCCTTCCTGCCTTCGTCGATGCGGCAACAGTGCGACATGTTGAAAAGTCTGGAGAGCCTGTGCGGCACAAATGGTAACCGCTCATCTTCCTCAATATGCCGGGGGCTACGGCGCCAGCCTGGCAATTCGCCATGCCGCATCGGGCTGGCGCGTATATGCGATACGGTCATGCAGCCTGGAAGGCCGTCCCTGCCAGAATTCGATCAACTTGGGAACAAGGACGTATCCGCCCCAGTGCGGCGGCCGCGGCGGGTTCAGCCCGAACCTGGCGGCGTACTTCGCGGCGCGGGCAAGCAGTACCATGCGCCCCGACATCTCCCTGCTCTGTTCAGATGCCCAGGCGCCGATGCGCGAGTCCAGCGGGCGCGATGCAAAGTACTCGTCGCTTTCGATTTCCGGCAATTTCTCGACACGGCCCTCGATCCGCACCTGCCGTTCCAGTTCGGCCCAGTAGAACACGAGCGCGGCGTTCGGGTTGGCTTCCAGATCGTGGCCCTTGTGGCTGTCGTAATTGGTATAAAACACAAAACCGCGCTCATCGACGCCCTTGATCAGGAGGATGCGCGCGGATGGAAGTCCATCCGCGCCGACGGTTGCGAGCGTCATCGCATTGGGTTCCGGCAATTCGGCGTTCAGCGCCTCTTCCATCCAGCTCTTGAACTGGATTATCGGATCGGGATCAACCGCGGACTCGTTCAACGATTCCCGGGAGTAGGTCTTGCGTAAATCGGCTAGGGATTTCATATGATGGACAATGGTTGCCAGTTCAGAATTTTCTCTTAGTATATAGAAAACGCACGGCGCGCATTCAATCAAAAACCGCGAATGAGAGCACGTTTCTTGGCTGCTTCCGTCATTTGCACCTTCATGCATTCCATGACGAAAACCAGTCATCAATCCCTATCGCGCATGCGCATCCAAGATGTTTGTCCCTTCCGCCATCGGCTCATGTCCTCCTTTCATTCATGAATTTCTTGCCGTGAGCAATGGCGAATGCTTCACTTTTTAGTTCCAATTTACATTTAGTTCTAATTAGTAGTATATTGTACGCATTAGAACGAACTGGACATTTTCATGGAATTCCTTCCTCTCCTGCGTGAACTTGCCGCAACGTACCAAGCCTTTGAAAACGCCTCGAACAGTCATATCAGGACGAGCGGCCTGACCCCGGCCCAGTTCGACGTGATCGCAACGCTTGGCAACCAGCCGCCCATGACATGCAGCGAGTTGGGCCAGAAAACCCTGATCACGAAAGGCACGCTGACCGGCGTGCTGGACCGCATGGCGGGAAAGGGCCTGGTTCGCCGCGAAGCCAACGACGATGACGGGCGCAGTTTCAGGATCGCATTGACCGCCGAGGGCAAGGAATTGTTCGACAGGGTCTTTCCCGAGCATATTGCCTGCCTGAAACCCTTGTTCGACAAGCTGGGGCAGGAAAAGATCGGGGAGATACGCGAAAGTCTTGTCGCTTTGCGCAAAGCGTTCGAATCGCGCTGATGGCAAGCCATGAAGAAGCCCAACAAGAAAATCACGTATTTAACTACAGAGGCGAAGTCTTAATAAGAACCCAAGGAGAAAATCATGACTAAATTGCTATATGTAACATGCAACCTGAAGCCGGCTGACGCCTCGCGCAGCCTGTCGACCGGCAAGGTGTTTCTCGACGAGTATCGCAGGCTGCATCCTGACGATGAGATTCAATCCATCGACCTCTATCATCACGACATTCAACGCGTCGACACTGACGTTCTGAACGGCTGGGGGAAACTGCGGAGCGGGCAAGACCCCGACTCGCTGACCGCTGAAGAAAAACGCAAGATCGACCGCCTTTGGGCGCACGCCGGACATTTCGCTTCCTTTGACCGGTATGTGTTCGTAACCCCCATGTGGAATCTATCGTTCCCGGCCGAGGTGAAGATGTACATCGACGCCATCTGCATCGCCGGCCAGACCTTCCAATATTCTCCCACCGGCCCGGTCGGCCTGCTGAAGGGCAAGAAATGCCTGAACATCAACTCGTCAGGCGGATTTCATTCCGGCAAGGGGGACGACCATTCCGTGCCGTACTTGAAATCGATCATGCGTTTCCTGGGAGTGGATGACTTCAACGCCATCATCATCGAAGGCGTCGATGCGCAAAACGAGCGCGAACAGGAATTCAGGGAAATGGCAGCCGACCAGGCTGTTGCTGCCGCCGCCCGGTTTTAACCCTGTCCGCTTATACTGAAGCTGCCCGCTTCTGGCATTCGAATTGATGGCGAAAGCAGAGCGGGCCGGAGGGCCGGCGCCTGAATTCAGCCATGCCTGCCCGCTCATGCTCGCATTGAACCAACGGCGGCGCCGGTCGATCCAACATCCGGCGGCATCATTCCCGACGACCCCTTTTGAAGGAGAAAGCAATGGCTATCAATCCGGTAATCTGGTTCGAAATTTATGTCCAGGACATGCAGCGCGCAAAAGATTTTTACGAGTCGGTATTGCAGGTAAAACTGGAACGGCTGGACAGTAGTGACTTCGAGATGTGGGGCTTCCCCATGGAAATGGACCGAACGGGCGCGGGCGGTTCTTTGGTAAGGATGGATGGCGTCGCATCGGGAGGGAACAGCACGGTTGTCTATTTCGCGTGCGCCGACTGCGCTGTCGAAGCCTCGCGCGTTGCGGCAAGCGGCGGGCAGATTCATCGCGAAAAATTCTCCATCGGCAAATACGGCTTTATCGCGCTGGCCATCGATACCGAGGGCAACATGATCGGATTTCACTCGTTGCAGTGAGCGGCATCTTGAGCCTGTTTCCCGCCGCCCCATGCACGGCTTGGGGCGAAGCCGGAGATACCGCGCCGGAACCATCCGGCCTGTTTGCACAATGTTCATTAGCGGCTGTTTCGTCACATCGAAGCAACACGGGACATTGCTCCGAGACCAGTAGCAGGCATCTATTTATTAATTAATAATCAACCACTTGCAAATGAACATGACGAATTCTAAAAGAGTGAGTACTCGAGGAATAAATTGCATTTTTTGAAATATATTTACGCCTCTTGAGGAGATCGTATAGGATGTGTTTTTCCGATACGATCTCCCATTCCTGCCAGAACTTCAAAAACTGAAACGTTAATGCAAACGCAGCCTCACGCTCCGTCCTCACGCAATAACCGCCCTCTTTTCTATAGCGGGATAGCCGCACTTATCCTGATAGTCGCCACGACAGCGCTGGTGACGCTGACGCAATTGCACAGGCAAGCCGAAACACGGGCGGTCATCACCTCGCAGAACCTGGCCAAGTCGCTGGAATTGTCTTTCGGCGGACTGATCGACACGATCAACATGGCCTTGCTGTCATCCGCGCATGAAATATCGCATCAGATTTCAGATGGAAATCTCGACGCGCAGGCAATTACCAGGATGCTGGTGCTGCAGAAACAGTCCATCGACCACGTTACACATTTTCGCGCGACGAACGAACAGGGCGATATCGTTTACGGGCAGGACGTCAGGGAACAGCCCGTCAGCATTGCGGGGCGCGACTACTTCATCCGGCTGCGTGACGATCCTGGCGCCGCCATGTACATCAGCAAGCCGCTGGTTTCCCTTGTCAGCCACAAATGGGTCTGGATATTTGCGCGCCGAATCAACAAGGCAGACGGATCGTTTGCAGGCGTGATCTATGCGCCCATCTCCATCGATGAAATCCGCACCATTTTTGCGCAAATGAACATCGACCATGGCAATTCGATCACGTTGCGCGATTCCAAGCAGGCATTGATAGTCCGTTACGCCCCGTCCAGCACGATTGATTTTCCAGTAGGCGACACGCGGCTGTCGGACGACTTCATCAATGCCCTGAAGGAAGACCCGCAAGCAGGCACTTATTTCGCCAGCGCAAGCAGTATCGACGGCATAGCCCGCCTGCACTCCTATTATCGCAATGCAAGACATGGCTTCACCGTCAACGTCGGGATTTCCCCCGAGTCCATCTTTGCGGAATGGCGCAAGCAGGCATGGATAGTCGGCGGACTGGTGGCCGCTTTCGTCCTGGCAATGCTGGTTTTTTCCAAGATGATCAGCCGCGGATGGATGCGCCAGGAAAAGGCTATTGCGTCGCTTGAAATTAGCCAGCATTCCCTCCAGGAAGCCCAGAAAATCGCCCAGCTCGGCCAGTTCAGCTACGACTTGCGTACCGGCCGATGGAGCGGTTCGGACATTCTCAATGATATTTTTGGAATCGGGAGCGGCTATAAATGCGACGCCCGGGGCTGGCTGGAACTGGTCGTTCCCGAAACCCGCGAGGAACTGCAATCTTATCTGGACAGCATCGTGAAACAGCGCCTGCCTTTTGACCGCGAGTACCGCATCGTTCGCCCCTGCGACGGCAAGGAGCGGTGGGTGCATGGAAAGGGCGAACTGCAGTTCGATGAAAATGGAACGCCGATAAGGCTTTTCGGCGCCATTCAGGACATCACCAATATCATGGCGCACGAGACGGAACTCCGTTACGTCGCCAATCACGACATGGTGACCGGCCTGCCCAACCGGCGCCTTCTTGCCGACAGGCTCAGCCAGGCGGTCGGCCATGCCCGCCGCAGCGGAACTTACCTGGCGGTCTGCTATCTCGACATTGACGACTTCAAGCTGATAAACGACCGCTACGGCCATGAAGCGGGGGATAAATTGCTGGTTGTCATCGCCGAGCGCCTCAAGGGAATAATGCGCGACGTCGATACCCTGGCTCGTCTCGGCGGCGACGAATTCATCATGCTCTTCGGCGATCTCGCGCAGCTTGAGGAAATTCATGTCGTGCTCGAACGCATCCTGGCCACCGTGAACACGGGAATACAAATTGAAGGCATCACAGCCCAGGTCTCGGCCAGCATCGGCGTCACCCTCTTCCCCGCCGACGATGCCGACGACGACACGCTCTTGCGTCACGCCGACCACGGCATGTACCGAGCCAAGGAAGCCGGCAAGAACTGCTACCAGCTGTTCGACCCCGAGCATGACCGGCGGGTGCAGGCGCATCGCCATTATCTTCAACGCCTGAGCCTGGCCGATGCGAAAAATGAACTTGTACTTTATTACCAGCCCAAGGTCGACCTGCTCAGCGGCAAAGTCATCGGTGCCGAAGCCCTTATCCGCTGGCAGCATCCGGAGCGCGGGCTGTTGTCGCCGGGTGAATTCCTTCATTACCTGGACGGCAGCGACCTGGAGATAAAGATCGGTGAGTGGGTGATCGATTCCGTGCTAAGCCAGATCGAGGCGTGGAACGCAGCCGGACTGGATTTCGTCGTCAGCGCCAACATCAGCGCCAACCACTTGCTGCGGCCCGATTTTGCCGAACGCCTGCGCCTGCGCCTGAGCCTGGAGCGCCATCCGAATGTCGCTCCGTCCAGCCTTGAGCTGGAAATTATCGAGACGGCCGCTCTTTCCGACATGAGCCAGGCAGTGCTTGCGCTGACCCTCTGCCGCAAGTACGGCGTGCAAATCGCCCTTGACGACTTCGGCACGGGCTATTCGTCGCTTTCCTACTTCCGCAAGCTGCCTATCGATATTCTGAAGATCGACCAGAGCTTTGTGCGCGACATGCTTGAAAACCGGGACGACCTCGAACTCATCGAGAGCGTGGTGCGGTTGGGCCATGCTTTCAACCGGCTGGTAATAGCCGAGGGCGTCGAGTCGCTTGAACAAGGAGCAATGCTGGTGCACCTCGGTTGCCGCTTCGTTCAGGGTTACGGCATAGCGCGCCCGATGCCGGCGGAGCAAATGCACGGCTGGGTCGAGCAGTGGCGCAACAACGCGCTCTGGCTTACCCTTGAAAGCCAGCCTCAACGGCCGGAAAGAATCGAGGCTGCCGAACACGCCGCCGAATCGACATGAACCGCAGGGAGCTCGCTTAGGATTTTTGGCGTCATGCACGAAGCTGCAAGCGAGTGCAGGCCATGCCCTTCCGTCGCAGGTTCAAGACCAGCCGGAACCGCCCCGGGATTAGCGCGGGTAGCCGCGCCGGGTTATCATAGCGGCCTTTCCAACATACTAAGCCTTTTCATGTATTGCCCAATTTCCTCTACTGCCCCTGCGCGGGGTTGGTCGTTCTGGTGGAAGCCTGTCCTGTTCTTACTGATTGCCGCGGTTGGGCTCTACTATGTCAAATGGTCGCCCTATTACTTCAAGTCGTTCATGGCCGCCGACCGCCACTCCATCGGCGCTTCGATTCTCGACGATAACGCGGGAGCGCCCCTTGTTGCTGCGCTGACCTATGCCAAGGTGTATTTTCTGGCAATCTGGAAAGCGGCGGTACTGGCGGTGATCCTGGGATACCTGCTGCAAGTGCTGATTCCGCAGAACTGGCTACTGCGCCTGTTCGGACGGGCCGGCCTTGGCTCGACGGTACGCGGCGGGCTGTTCGCACTGCCTGGAATGATGTGCTCCTGCTGCGCCGCTCCGGTAGCCGTGAGCATGCGCCGCCGGCAGGTCTCGGTGGGCGCGGCGCTGGCCTTCTGGATCGCCAACCCGGTGCTCAACCCGGCAACCCTGGTGTTCATGGGCTTCGTGCTTGGCTGGGGCTTTACCGTCATGCGCCTGGTTGCAGGCATAGCGCTGGTGGTGGGCGTGTCGCTGATCGCGCAACGCATATCGCGCCCCGATACGGTACCTGAAGCTGCGATGGAAGCGGTGGCGGACGCCTGCTTGCCCTACCGGCAAAGTTTGCTGGCGCGCTGGGGACGCACTATGTGGCAACTGTTCTGGAGCACCATCCCGGTTTATGTCGTGGCGGTTCTGGCGATGGGAGCGGCCCGGGTCTGGCTGTTTCCGCATATCGACGGCGCCATGGGGAACAGCTTTATCTGGCTAGTGCCGCTTGCCATCGCCGGAACGCTGTTCGTGATCCCCACGGCGGCCGAGATTCCCATCGTGCAGGCCATGATGTCGCTGGGATTGGGCATGGCTCCGGCAGTGGCGCTGCTGATGACGCTGCCTAGCGTCAGCCTGCCTTCATTGCTGATGCTGCGCAAGGTCTTCGACGCCCGGGTGCTGGTGATTGTGGCGCTGCTGACCACGCTGGTCGGAATAATCAGCGGACTGGCGGCCTACCTGGTGCTGTAATATCTGCGTCTGCCGCCCCTAAAGCAAGACCGCCGCCAATTTCACCACCCTTGTGCCGGAGCACGCTGAATTCGTCCATTGATATGGCTAAACCTTTTCCCGCCCATCCAAAACATCCGGATCGGATCTGCTGGGGTTGCGACAAGTACTGTCCGGCCAGTTCGATGAGCTGCGGCAACGGCTCCGACCGCACCCAGCATCCGGTCGAACTGTTCGGGGAAGACTGGCAAGACTGGGGCCTCGACTCGGCGAAGAAAACGGCAACGGCCGCTGAGCGCTGACGCGCCCGAAGCGGCGATTTTCCATGTTATGTCATTGTGCTTCGGCCCCCCCACCCGGCAGGCGAAGAGTTGCGGATGCATCGTGCGCACTCGATGAAGGGATAACCCGCACCGCATTGCCCCGTCAATTCCTGCTCACCCCAAACATTTTGTCGTGCATGCCTACGGGCATTAAGGATAAATCTGCAAGATGATGCCCCTGTTGTTCGAGACAAGGACATAATCGCCGCCGATTTGAACCCAGTGGTAGCCGCGGGGCGGAGCGCTCAGGCTATGGCCGCGCCAATCATCAACCACATAGTACCGGCTGCGGTATTCCACGGGAAGCCGCCCGCCTTTGCGGAAATCATGCCGCGATCCTTCACCCCGCATTTCACGCCTGCCGCCATCTTCGCGAAACCGACCGTCCCTGCGGTCGCCGGCAAAACCTTCACCGCGGTTTTCGCCGGGACGGGCCTGCTCGTTGCGGGCGCGGTTGTCCCTCTGTTCGTCCCTGCTCACATTGCCTTGGGCAAATGCGGAGGCACTAGCGGCCATGCACAGTGCGGCGGCAGCAAAAACAATTGATTTACCGTTCATATAGAGGTCTCCCCGGATAATTGAAAATGCCATCCCTGCCGCTTCGCGCGGCCATGAATCAGTTCTAGACACTATGGCCAGCCGCATACGCCGCATGATGATCTTCGTCAATCGGACCGGCATCAATCCATCCATACTGACCAACCGAAAAAATGCGGCGCGCCGCTACGTCCGCTCAATGCGAACTTTCATGGAATTGCGCCCAATAGCCTTTTCCAGCATCATTTTTCGCTTTGTTTTAAAATTCAATAAACACAACACTGCAAGCGTATACGGAGTTTGCCTGATTCGACGCGGTTGCCGAAAGTGCAGTGCTGGCGTCATTTTGTGTTTGCTTAGGAGGATATATGATGCATCTGCTTCTTGTAGCCGTTCCCGTGTTGATGCTGCTCGGGATGTTCTGCGTGGCTGTCTTCTGCATGTTTACCGACAAGGCAAGAAAGGAAAGGGATGGCTGTTATTACAACCACCCCGACCATGACATGCCTCTTTACAACCGAGGCCATTGCGACAGCTATTCGATCGGCGCATTTTATTGGTAGGCGTCGGAACCCGGCACGAAACCGCAATGAATCCGCAGTCGGATTTAAAAGGTCGCCCTCTATTTCCGCGGAAAAGTTTAGGGCCGCCACCTTTTGATCCGGCCGCGTTCAAACCCGCCAATCCAGGCGCAGCCGGGGGGGTGAGGAAAGCAATGCCGGATTTTCCCGTGCTCGACAATCGGCCTGATTAGGCAGACCATATGCCTTGTTCAAGGGGCCGCGCTGAAATAGGCTGTTTGCAGCGCCGCATTGTCCGAAGCCTGTCTTATTCATGCATTTCAGACCTATGGCCGGGAAGTCGGACCAAGCGGCTCGCGCCTTCAAAATACCCTATATCACCTACATCATCGCCATGCAAAATACTTCTCCCTCCCCAGATTCTCCATTCACAGGCCTCGAACCGGCATCGGTCTGGGCGCATTTTGCTACCCTGTGCCGTATTCCGCGGCAATCCAAGCATGAAGGGACATTGCGCGATTTTCTCAGCCAGTGGGCTGAAGGCAAGGGACTCGAAAGCATCGTCGACCAGGCGGGCAACCTGATCATCCGCAAGCCCGCCAGCGCAGGACGCGAACATGTTCCCGGCGTCATACTTCAGGCCCACCTGGATATGGTCTGCCAGAAGAACAACTCGACCGCCCATGACTTCTCCTGCGACCCGATCCGCCCAGTGCTGCGCGACGGATACCTGCTCGCCGAGGATACGACGCTGGGCGCGGACAACGGCATTGGCGTGGCCCTGATCCTGGCCGCGCTTGAAGATGCGGGGCTGGCTCATGGCCCTCTCGAAGCCTTGCTGACTGTCGACGAGGAGGCCGGCATGGGCGGAGCCCAGGGGCTGGCCCCCGGCGTATTGCGGGGAAAGATCATGCTCAACCTGGATACCGAGGCCTGGGGCGAGTTTTACCTGGGCTGCGCCGGTGGCTTGGATGTGAACGTCAACCGGGCCGGAACGGCTGAACCCCTTCTCTCCGGCTGGCAGGCTGTGCGCATCGAAGTATCGGGGTTGCGCGGCGGCCATTCCGGCATCAATATTCACGAGGGGCGCGGAAACGCCATCAAGATCCTGAGCCGTATCCTGTGTTCCCTGCAAGACCGGTTTCCCCTGCGCCTGTCCGTATTTTCCGGGGGGAGCGCGCGCAACGCCCTGCCCAAGGAAGCAGGAGCCGTGGTGGCGGTTCAACCGGAGAATGTGGCCGCGCTGACGCATGCCATGCAGGAATGGCAGGACTTGCTGCAACGCGAACTGAAGGGTGTCGACGACGGCGTGCGCGTTCGGAGCTTTCCTGCGCAGGCCGATAGCGTGATGTCGCTGCAGGATCAGCAGCTCTGGCTTCACACCCTGCACGCGGCTCCGCATGGCGTCAGGCGCATGAGCATCAGCCTGCCCGGCATGGTCGAAACGTCCAACAACCTCGGAATGGTCGATTTGCAGCCCCGCAAGGGCAACTGCAACTTCATGGCGAGGTCCACGATGGATAGCGCCTGCGAGGCGCTGGCCGTCGAAATCGTGAGCCTGTTTGCCCTGTCCGGCACGCACGCGGAAAAGGCCGGTTACTATCCCGGTTGGACGCCCAATCCGGACTCGGACCTGCTTGCACTTTGCCAGAAGGTTTACCGGCAGGAATTCGGTGCCGTGGCCAAGACCCAGGTGATCCACGCCGGACTGGAATGCGGCGTCATCGCCGCCAAGTATCCCGGGCTCGACATTATCTCTTTCGGGCCGGATATCCATAGCCCGCACGCTCCCGGAGAGTCGGTCGAGGTCGCTTCGGTCGGCAAGACCTGGCAACTCCTGAAGGCCATACTGCGCGCGGTGGATTAGATGGCAGCCGGCGGCGTCCGGCCGAGCGGCGCCGGGCCGCTGCGGTCGAGCCTTACAGCGGCGCCGTCGTCCTTATTACGGTAACGCGGCTGATGAGGAATTCGCCGTCCACCACGGTCCGGTAAGGCACGCCGACGACGTTGAATCCGGGGCCGCCGTCGTCGTACCATTGCTGCGCCAGGCTATCGAATTCGCGCGGCTCAAGGCGGAGCATTTGCGCGCTGATAACGAATTGTGCCCCGGTTTTCTGCCTTTTGACGAAATCATCTGTTGAAGCCATACATTACCTTTTCATCCATGCGACTGCCAATCATAAAGCAGTTTGCCCTCCGAGTTAATAGGCTCGTCAAATCCCTCATCCGCATACCCATCTCGCATTCCGGTTTCAAGAGCGGTAGCAGGATTTTCTTGCCGGAAATTCCTTCCCGCATTTATCTGCCGATATGTCCGGCCAGGGGTCAAGAATATTTGCGCCTGGCTGTACAATTGCCTTAACAAATATTAATTTTTTTAACTTTGCAAACCCGGGCATTAACCTGAATGGTTTTGATTGATCAGGCTGCGAACGTCTCATCAAGGATTTTGTTACATAATCAATTTTCGTCACTCCCAACGGACACCATCCCCATGCGACCGGAACGCCAGCAACTCATCCGTTCACTATTCGACGAGTACATCGAAATGTATGCCTCGCGCGACGACCGATTGACTGAGCGTTTCAGTAAAAACTTCAGCGGCTACGCCGGCAGCAGCGATATCCTCGTCAAGGACAGAGATGAATGGGTGAAAGTCACCCGGCTGGACTTTTCGCAGGTGCCCGGCCGCATCCGCATTGAAATGCGGGACATTTCGATGCAGGACATCAGCGATGATGTCGTCGTCGTCACCGCCTTCTTCCATATTCACCTGCCCATTCCCGAGCATATCCTGTCGCGTGAAACAGCGCGGCTAGTGCTGGTTTTCCGACTCGAAGGCGAAGACTGGATGATTGCGCACAGCGGCATCTCGATTCCGTTTGGGCTGGCTCATGACGGCGAGATTTACCCGATGAAGAGCTTGCAGGAGCGCAATTTCGAACTTGAACTTCTGGTCGAGGAGCGTACCCTGGAGCTGGAAGAAGCCAATAAAAAGCTTGAGGCAATAAGCAACACCGACTGGCTGACGGGTATTTTCAACCGTCGTTACTTCGACCGCATGCTCGCACAGGAATGGAACCGTGCTCAACGCAACGGCATGCCGCTGGCTCTGGTCATACTGGACGTCGACCATTTCAAGCTTTACAACGACCGGTACGAGCACCTGGCCGGCGACGCCTGCCTCCAGGCCCTTGCCAGGACGCTGGAACAAACCGCACAGCGCACAGGAGAGTTTGCGGCACGATATGGCGGAGAGGAATTCGTCGTGCTGCTGCCGAACACAAATGGGCATGACGTTTTGGAAATCGCCCGGCGAATCCAGCGAGCGGTCTGGGCGCTTGCGCTTCCACACGAGGAAACCTCGTCTGGCATCATCACCGTCAGCCTTGGCGTGGCCAGCATGATGCCTTCTGATCGGCACAATCCTGATGAGTTGGTTCGACGGGCAGATTCGGCGCTATATCGCGCCAAAAAATCGGGGCGCAACGCGCTGCAATCGGCGTCGGACTGACAGCGATCGCGCCGTCAGTCCCAAAGAACAGGCGCCATGCCGTCACCGGGGCGGTTGCCGATGCGGGCAATGTTGAGCCTGATCAACACTTGTTTTACAGGAATTGGCAAAATAGCATGCATAGGGAGGTACCCAA
>Ga0366764_1032_pt1 | contig 16773 bp, 11 predicted proteins | sample TotcelHN113001M6_FD_207060 | JGI IMG/M metagenome (GOLD analysis project Ga0366764, IMG submission 207060) | Enriched cells from coal bed in the Powder River Basin, Montana, United States - Total cells N11 rep1 HSBNCT.N11.300.1.M6 ... | reverse complement strand
CTTGACTCCAATCTCGGTCGCATAACCTCCTCGCGAATTTTTACCTTGCACGGCAAGGCTGCCATATGTTTGCATGGCTTTACGTTTCCGGATTGGATTCCCACTAATAGATGTATTAGTAGACCATTTCATTGCATGCAACCCACTTTGAATGCATTTCTGAAATACCCTACTACTTCCATTTTAACTTTCAGGAAACGCCGCTATTGGGAGATCGTAACTGTTTTCAATGAAAAAGCTGCACAGTTAAAAAGAAGATTTTGATAGGGAAATTAAGAAATTATTTTCAGTATAGGGATTTAATCCAGAATATAGTTAATAAAAATGCATAAAATTCTTGTAACAGGAGCAAACGGTTTTGTTGGCGCATCGTTGTGTGAAACGCTGCGGAATCGGGAAATCCCATTTGTCGGTGCGGTACGGAAAATGACGGCGCAGTCCCAATTCGAAGTCGGAGAATTGAACGATGCGACAAATTGGATAAAGGCGTTATCGGGCTGTGATGTTGTTATTCATTTGGCTGCCCGGGTGCATGTAATGGATGATAAATCCGCTGATCCGCTGAAAGATTTTCGGGCGGTGAATGTTGCGGCTACATTGAATCTGGCGCGGCAAGCTGTTCAATGCGGGGTTAAGCGTTTTATCTTTGTCAGCAGCGTGAAGGTCAATGGCGAAGAAACGACAGGCAAGCCTTTTACCGCTTTCGATAAGCCGGCTCCCGTTGATCCTTACGGCCAATCAAAACTTGAAGCGGAAATTGCCCTTATTGAACTGTCGCGCATTACCGGTCTTGAAGTGGTGATTATTCGTCCGCCGCTGGTATATGGGCCGGGTGTGCTTGCAAATTTTCTGAGGTTAATGCGTTTAGTAAAAATGGGCATGCCATTACCGTTGGGATCTATCGATAACCGCAGAAGCATGGTTGCTCTGGATAATTTGATTGATTTATTGATTACCTGTACCGATCATTCCGCCGCAAAGGGTCAGATTTTTATGGTGTCGGATGATAATGATGTGGGCATTTCAGAATTGTTGCGCATGCTTGCCGATGCCATGAGAAAAAGGATTATATTATTGCCCGTGCCTATTCGAATAATTACGGGTGCGGCCAGATTAATCGGTAAATCTGCAATGGCAAATCGCTTATTAGGTTCGCTGCAAGTTGATATAAGCCATACTGAATCGGTATTGGGGTGGAAACCTGTTGTCACTATGCAAGAATCGATTAATAAGACCGTCGCACATTTTCTGGCCCGTCACTGACCGATTTGTTTATGAAAAGATTGTTTGATCTTGTCTTGGCGCTATTCGCACTGCTAATTTTATTGCTGCCTATTGGTTTGGTAGCCGTTATCGTTAAATTGACCTCAAGAGGGCCAATCGTTTATTGGTCCGATCGTGTGGGACAATATAATAAGATATTCAAAATGCCGAAATTCAGGACGATGCGTATTGATACTCCGGCTGTAGCTACGCATCTTTTATCCAACCCAAAACAATTTTTAACGCCTGTCGGTTCTTTTTTGCGTAAATCGAGCCTGGATGAATTGCCGCAGCTGTGGAGCATAGTCAAGGGTGATATGAGTTTTGTCGGCCCGCGACCTGCATTGTTTAATCAGGATGATTTGGTGGCATTGCGTAGCCAATATGGCGTCGATAAGATATTGCCGGGATTGACCGGGTGGGCGCAGGTTAATGGCCGCGATGAATTGCCTATTCCTGACAAGGTCAAACTGGATGCGGATTATGTAAGCCGCCAATCGTTTTGGCTGGATGTGAAGATCATTTTCCTGACGTTTTTGAAAGTGGTGCGCCGGGATGGAGTGACGCATTGAAAAGGTTAATTGTGTAAAAAGGAATTTCTGCGATCGGAATTTTATTGTGATTGTTTATTAATGTTGAAATCGTTATTGGATGTTTCCCGTTTTCATAAACAGATTATCGCTGCAATGGTGGATCTGTTTTGTTTGCCGTTGACTTTTTGCGTGGCAGTCTGGCTGCGTCATGACGGTTTTAATATTGTTACGCTCCAGGCGTATATTTGGTTGATTCTTGCTGCACCTCTGATTTCCATTCCAATTTTCATCAGGCTGGGTTTATACCGGGCGGTCATTCGCTTTATCGACCATAAAATTGTGTATGTGGTCGTGATCGGTGTAACGATTTCGGTGGCGCTATTACTGTCTTTGGCGGCATTTACGACGCATCTGATCGGCTTGTCGCGCGGCGTATTTGGTATTTATTGGGTAAGTGCAATCTTGTATGTCACTGCCAGCCGGTTTGTTGCACGTAGTTATTTCGTGCATGCCAGCGGCACTGGCGGCGGTACGCCTGTAGCGATTTATGGTGCGGGTGGCGCGGGTAATCAGCTGGCCAGCGCATTAAACAATACAAGCGATTTCCGGCCAGTAGCGTTTATTGACGACAAGAAAGAACTGCAGGGCGCAACCATCGGTGGCATAAAGGTCTATCCATTTGATGCTTTGCCCGAATTGATTGCCAATAGAGGCATCAAGGAAATTCTGTTGGCAATGCCGTCGTTGAACAGAACGCAGCAAAAGCGCATTCTCGAACGATTGCAACCGTTGAAAATGAAAATCAAGGTGACGCCGCCGCTAAAGGATCTCATCAACGGCAAAGGTGCATTGCGCCTGCAGGATGTGCGCGAGATCGAGATCGAGGATTTGCTCGGGCGCGACCAGGTCGAGCCTGACCCGAGGCTGATCGCGGCGTGCATTACCGGCAAGTCGGTGATGGTGAGCGGTGCCGGTGGCTCCATCGGGGCGGAGTTATGCCGTCAGATACTGCGCCAGAAACCCGACCGTCTGATTTTGCTGGAGATGTCGGAGTTCGCGCTGTATGCGATCGAGCAAGAGCTGCGTTTGCTGCAAAAAAAGCTGAACACAGCAGTGGAACTCATGCCTTTCCTGGGTTCGGTGCTAGAAGACGAGAAATGCCAGCGCATCATGCGCACTTTTTCAGTGGACACGGTTTATCATGCGGCCGCGTACAAGCACGTGCCGCTGGTCGAACATAATCCGATCGAAGGTATTCGCAATAACGTCTTTGGCACGCTCAGCATTGCCCGGGCGGCAATGGTTACGGGCGTAAAGAATTTTGTGTTGATTTCAACCGACAAAGCGGTGCGCCCCACCAATGTGATGGGAGCGACCAAGCGGTTATCGGAATTGATCTTGCAGGCACTTTCCAAGCAGCAATATGAAAAATTGCTTCATCCGCAATCCCACACGCGTTTTTGTATGGTGCGTTTCGGCAATGTTCTGGGTTCGTCGGGTTCTGTGGTGCCGCTATTTCGCAAGCAGATCATGGCTGGGGGGCCGATCACGCTGACACATCCGGAAATCACGCGCTATTTCATGACGATTCCGGAAGCGGCGCAACTGGTGTTGCAAGCCGGTTCGATGGCGGAGGGCGGCGATGTATTCGTTCTGGATATGGGCGAGCCGGTCAAGATCATGGATCTGGCCAAACAGATGGTGCGCTTAAGCGGGCTGGAGCTCAAAAGCGAGCGGACTCCCGAAGGCACGATCGAATTGCACCATGTCGGCCTGCGTCCGGGCGAAAAACTGTACGAAGAATTGCTGATTGGCGATAACGTCGAAGGCACCGACCACCCATTGATCATGCGCGCGCAAGAAGCGGAAATCCCTTGGCCGGAATTGCACGCATTATTGCAAGAGTTGGAACGGGCCTGCGATCGCTTTGACTTCGAAGAGATCAGAGCGTTGTTGCGCCGCGCAGTCGGCGGCTATGCACCGCAGTGCGGAATTGAAGATTTCGTCTGGCGTGAACAGGCTAAATCCGCAATCTCGATGCCGGTAGTTGTGGCGGTACGAAAAGACAGGAATATGGTTTTGTAGGTGCGGATAGGGGCGCGCAGACTTTCCTGAGTGCGCCGCTGTACTGAAATGGACTACGGCATGCGCCCACACCAGATATGCATCGGGATCGCAAAGTCGGAGGGAGTGCAATGCATTCTTATATAAATAAATTATTTTAACTATCAGAGGGATTTTATGAATTTGTCAGGATTATCGTCAGCCGATTTACGCGCCTTGCAAGAGCAAGTCAGGCAAGAGCTCAAAAAACGCGAACAGCAGGATTTGGTAAAGGCGCGCGAGCAGATCATGGCGATTGCACAAAGCGTAGGCGTACCGCTCAAGGAATTGATGGGCAGCCAGGCGCGTGCGGCCAAGGCCGGTGTGAGCGTTGCAAAGGTGGCGGTGCGCTATCGGCATCCTGCCGATGCGTCGTTGCAATGGACCGGACGCGGACGCCAGCCGAAGTGGGTGCAGGATTGGCTAGCATCGGGTAAGACTCTGGATGCGTTGAAGGTATAGGGGGAAATAAAAATGTTGCCTCTATCAAAAAATATTTTCAAGGCTTACGACATTCGCGGCATCGTCGGCAAAACGCTCGATGCCGGCATTGCACGCCAGATCGGCCACGCTTTCGGTTCCGCGGTACGCGCCAAAGGCGAACAAACCGTCGTGATCGGGCGTGACGGCCGGTTGTCCGGGCCGGAACTGACAGCGGCATTGGCGGTGGGTTTGCAAGCCGCAGGCGTGGATGTGATCGATCTTGGCGTGGTAGCGACGCCGATGGTGTATTTCGGCACCCATGTGCTGGAAGCGCAATCCGGCGTAATGGTTACCGGCAGCCACAATCCGCCGGATTACAACGGTTTCAAGATGGTGCTCGGGGGCGAGGCGATTTACGGCGATGCGATTCTGGCGTTGCATCAAGCCATTGCTGATGAGAATTTTGTAGATGGCAAGGGCAGCTATCGCACCCACGACATTGGTGCTGCATATTTGCAGCGCATCGTTGACGATGTAAAGCTGGCGCGCCCGATCAAGATTGCGATCGATTGCGGCAATGGGGTGGCCGGGGCATTCGCCGGAGATTTATACCGCGCGATGGGCTGTGAGGTAATCGAGCTTTTCTGCGAAGTCGATGGCACTTTTCCTAATCATCATCCGGACCCTGCGCATCCGGAAAATTTGCAGGATTTGATTCGTTGCCTGCGCGACACCGATGCCGAAATCGGCCTGGCCTTCGATGGCGACGGCGACCGTCTGGGCGTGGTGACGAAAGAGGGGCAAATTATTTATCCCGACCGTCAGTTGATGCTGTTTGCCGCGGACGTGCTGACGCGCCACCCGGGCCGCGAGATTCTGTATGACGTCAAATGCACGCGCCATATTGCGCCGTGGGTCGAGGCGCGCGGCGGCATTCCTCTGATGTGGAAAACCGGACATTCGCTGGTCAAGGCCAAGATGCGGGAAACCGGCGCACCCCTGGGCGGTGAAATGAGCGGCCATCTGTTTTTCAAAGATCGCTGGTACGGCTTCGACGATGGCTTGTACGCGGGTGCGCGCTTGCTGGAGCTGCTCACGCGGATGAGCGACCCTTCCGCGGTACTGAACGCCTTGCCGCAATCGATCAGCACGCCGGAGTTGCAACTTGCACTGGCAGAAGGCGAGAATTTCAGCCTGATCGAACGCTTGCAGCGCGATGCGCGCTTTCCGGATGCGGTCCAAATCATTACGATTGACGGCTTGCGGGTCGAATATGCGGACGGCTTCGGTTTGGCGCGCGCATCGAATACCACTCCGGTAGTCGTAATGCGTTTCGAGGCGGAGTCGCAAGCGGCGCTGGCGCGGATTCAAGCCGATTTCAAGCGTGTGATTCTGGCTGCCAAAGCGGACGCAGTGTTGCCATTTTAAGGGCGCGACTGGTTGAGTTCTCCTATATACTCGCACTGGTATTTTTTAAGAACCAATAAATATATGCGGAAACTATGCATTTTTTAAAGATACCGTGCCAGTATTGACAATTATCACGTCCGTGCGCGCTTTTGCCGGATTTTGCTTGAATGAGGTTGATGTTGAATGTAGTGACAATCCGTGGCGATGCACGATGCAAGACTGAAGACCGCCAGCTGCCGGCTCCTATCGATTCGGATGGCTGCGGCGCTGCGGCTGTTGTGATCGCGATGCAATTCCTGGGCGTCTGATGGCGAGAATGATCAGGCATGCGTATTCGCTGGCATGGTGGTGCGCTTTGCCGGCGGTGCTGGTGCGGTTGTGGTGGCGCGGCCGCAAGGAGGCCGGATATCGGCAGCATCTGGCCGAACGTTTCGGTTGGTATCGCGATGCGGTGCCCGCCGGTCATAAAATTCTGTGGCTGCATGCGGTATCCGTAGGGGAAACGCGCGCAGCCGAACCCTTGATTGAAGCATTGCTCAGTGCTTATCCGGAACATACGATTTTGCTCACGCACATGACGCCGACCGGGCGCGCCACCGGCCGGGCGCTGTTCGCCAAACATGGGCCGCGCGTGCGGCAAAGTTACTTGCCCTACGATACCGGGTGGATGGCGGCGCGTTTCCTACGGCATTTTTCGCCGCAAGTGTGCATTCTGATGGAAACCGAAGTGTGGCCGAATCTGATTGCACAATGCGTGGCGCAGCAAGTGCCGGTGGCGCTGCTCAATGCGCGGCTCTCGGCGCGGTCATTGCGGCGGTCCCGGCGTTTTGCCGGTTTGATGCGCGAGGCGGCGCAAGGATTATCGTGCGTGGCCGCGCAAACTCCCGCAGATGCGCAACGCCTGCAGCAGATCGGAGCACGCAATGTGCAAGTCACCGGCAGCATCAAGTTCGATGTGGTGCCGCCAAACACGGCGTTGGCGCTGGGCGACACCTTGCGTGCGCATATCGGCACGCGTCCGGTGTTGCTGTGCGCCAGTACGCGCGAAGGAGAAGAGGCATTGATCCTTGACGCGCTACAGGCTGCGGACGCAGGTGCCAATAACAGCGAGATGCTGTTGCTGCTGGTGCCGCGCCATCCGCAACGTTTTGATGCTGTTGAGCAACTGATTAAGGCGCGCGGCTTGACCATGCAGCGCCGCTCGTCGCTCGATGCCGCGATGGCGGGTGAACCGATAATGCCGGCGGTGCGGGTGCTGCTGGGCGATTCGATGGGCGAAATGTTTGCTTACTACGCGGCCTGCGATATCGCCTTCATCGGCGGCAGCCTGCTGCCGATGGGCGGGCAAAATCTGATCGAAGCCTGCGCGCTGGGCAAGCCGGTGCTGACCGGGCCCCATACGTTCAATTTTGCAGCAGTGACGGAAGACGCGATCGCTGCCGGCGCCGCGCAGCGAGTTGCCGATGCGACCGCCTTGCTGCGCGAAGCCTCTGTCTTATTGTCCCGCCCGCAGCAGCGTGAGTCTGCCGGATGCGCTGCGCAAGCGTTTGCGCAGCGCCATCGGGGCGCTACCAAACGTACTCTGAAATTGCTGCAGACGTTGATTCCCGGTTGACGCGCCGGAATTTTCCGGTAAGCACAGGCTTATCGTAGCGGCACTACCGGAAGACTTAAAAGCCCAGTCGTGCGCCGGCGCCCAATAAGGTCGCCACGCCCAGAATTGCAAAAATTGCCGCTGCAATCATGTGTACCAGCCGCACCGGCATTTTTGCTGCAATCCGGTTACCGAGGAAAACCGCTGGCACATTGGCGATCATCATGCCGAGTGTGGTGCCGGCTACCACGATAAAGAAGGCGTGATACTGCGCTGCCAGCGCGATGGTGGCAACCTGTGTCTTGTCGCCCATTTCAGCCAGAAAAAAGGCGACCAGCGTAGTGCCGAATACGCTGGAGCTGGCGAATTTTGCATCGGCTTCGTCAAATTTGTCCGGAATCAGCGTCCAGATTGCCATTGCGATAAACGAGATGCCCAGCACCCAGCGCAGGGTTTGCGGCCCCATCAGCGTGGTGACCCATGCGCCGAGCGCGCCGGCAAAGCCGTGATTGGCCAGCGTGGCGACCAATATCCCGAGCACGATCGGAACCGGTTTTTTGTATTTTGCTGCAAGGATGAAGGCGAGGATTTGTGTTTTGTCGCCGACTTCGGCCAGGGCTACTATCCCGGTCGAGATGAGAAATGCTTCCAATTGATGCTCCCAGGCCGGATATTAAACCAATGACTATGCCGCTCCCCGGCCAGTCCAGGGCAGCATAGTCATAGGTCTTGCCAAGTGCCAAATGGCATTGCTTGCACCATGGTCGAAAGACCAAGTATGTTGACGCAAGCTCCGGTAATCCAATGTAGATGACAGCTGAACTCCGGACGGCTACTCCCCCGTGACTGCGCGCATTTTATTCCATTCCCCTCATTGCGGGCAATGTTTTATGCACAACGTTGCGCGATATACGCGAGCGCTTCTTCGACCTGGTCAATCAGAATCAGGCACAGGTCGCCGGCAGCCAAGCTTGCCAATGCGGTATCAATGGCCAGGAATTCGCCGCGTATTTCCTTTACGGACTCGGTGCGTTTTGCGTGTTTCAGACCATCGCGCAGCAGCGCCATGACTTCGCCGTCGGCCCGGCCGCGCTGACACTGATCTTCGTACAGAATGACTTCGTCGAACGCATCTCCCAGAATTTCGGTTTGGCGGCGGATGTCATGGTCGCGCCGGTCGCCGGCAGCACTGATGACAACCGAGCGGCGTTTCGATGGCATATTTTCCACCGCCGAAACCAGTGCGGTGATCGCATCCGGATTGTGGCCGTAGTCGGCAATGATGGTCGCATTGTTATAGGTGAAGACGTTGAAGCGCCCGGGCGCGCTGTGGGCATCGCTGATGAAGGTATTCAATCCGGCATGAATGATTTCCCAATCGATGCCCAAGCCCCACACCGCGCCAATCGCCGCCATCGCGTTTTCCACCTGAAAGCCGATGGTGCCGTTGTGGGTCAGCGGGATGCTGGCCAGAGGGATGCGATGCTCGCTTTGCCCTTCGGCCGCGATAATCGCTCCATGCTCTTGATATACCACGCGTTTCCCTTGGGCGCGGTGAGTCGCAATCACAGGATGTTTGTTGCTGTTGGCGAAATAGGTGACGGAGCCCGGGCAATCGGTTGTCATGTTGGCGACCAGCGGGTCGGTTGCATTGAGGACCGCCACTCCGTTATGCGCGACATTTTCGACAATTACCCGCTTGACCACCGCCAGGTCTTCCACGGTGCTGATGAAGCTCAAGCCGAGATGGTCGCCCATGCCGATATTGGTCACCACCGCTACATTGCAGCGATCGAATCCCAGTCCTTCACGCAATATCCCGCCGCGCGCGGTTTCAAACACTGCGGCGTCCACATCGGGATGCATCAAAACGTTGCGCGCACTGCGCGGGCCGCTGCAGTCGCCGGTATCGATGCGCTGGTCTTCGATATATACGCCATCAGTGCTGGTCAGCCCAACCCGGTATTTGTTGGCTTTCAGGATGTGCGCAATCAGTCTTGCAGTGGTGGTTTTGCCATTGGTGCCGGCCACCGCGACTACGGGAATCCGGCCATCATCGCCTTCGCGATACATGGTGGAAATGATTGCTTCGCCGACCGGGCGGCCTTTGCCGAACGACGGTTGCAAATGCATGCGCAAGCCGGGTGCGGCATTGACTTCGACAATTCCGCCGCCTTGTTCCTGCAACGGCTTGAGCACGGTTTCGCACACCACGTCGACGCCGCAAATATCGAGCCCGATCATTTGCGCCGCTTCGACCGCGCGTGCCGCCAGTTCCGGATGCACGTTGTCGGTGACGTCGGTTGCGCTGCCGCCGGTGGAAAGATTCGCATTGTTGCGCAAGGCCACCGGTTCGCCTTTGGACGGAATGCTGTCGAGCGTGTGATTCTGCTTGGCCAGCGTAGCCAGCGCAATGCTGTCGACCCTGATTTTGGTCAGCGAAGTGGCGTGCCCGTCACCGCGTCGCGGGTCAAGGTTGACCTGTTTGATCAATTCGCCGATGGTGTGGATGCCGTCGCCGATGACTTGCGGCGGTGCGCGGCGCGCGGCTGCGACCAGTTGCTTGCCAATTACCAGCAAGCGAAAATCATGGCCGGGCAGATAGCGTTCGACGATGACGTCGGAACTGATCGCATACGCAACTGCGAAGGCGGACAGCACTTCTTGCTCGGTCTTGATATTGACCGCCACCCCTTTGCCCTGATTGCCGTCGCGCGGCTTGACTACTACCGGCCCGTCGATTTCTGTCGCGGCCTTCCATGCATCTTCGGGGCTGGATACCGATCTGCCTTGCGGCACCGGCACTCCTGCTGCGTGCAGCAATACTTTGGTCAGTTCCTTGTCTTGGGCAATCGATTCTGCAATCGCGCTGGTGCAGTCGGTTTCGGCTGCCTGAATGCGCCGTTGCCGGCTGCCCCAGCCGAACTGCACCATGCTGCCTTCGGTCAGGCGCCGGTACGGAATGCCGCGTGCGACTGCCGCTTGCACGATGGCGCCGGTGCTGGGCCCTAGTCGAACGTCTTCATCGAGTTCACGCAGGCTGGCAAGCGCTTGCGCCAAATCGAACGGGCTGTCCGTAGCCGCCGCGCGGCACAATGTCTGCGCCAGCTCGAACGCCAATCTGCCGACTGCTTCTTCGGTATATTCGACCACTACCTGATAGGTGCCCTGGTCGACAGTTTGTATCGAGCGGCTGAAAGTGACCGGACATCCGGCTTGCGCCTGCAGGCCGAGCGCGGCGGCTTCAAGCGCGTGCGCCATCGAGCAGGGCGTTTGCTGGTGCACAGTTTCGAGAAATTTGATCTCGGGAAAGCGGGCGCGCAGTCTGGATTCAAAGCCGGGAAGGTCAGCAATTGAACGTTCTGTATCGAGGCAAGACACAATCGCTTCGATCGAGGTATGGCGACTCCACAGATTGGGGCCGCGCAATGCGCGAATACGTGATATTTCCATGAATATTTCCTTGTGTGCATCCAGGGCGTTAACGTCCCATTGCTGCAGCGATAGTCTTAACGGGTGTTGCGCATTGTGTGCACAAGGCACGAACCGGATTCAGCATACGGCGAATTTCACAAAAACACCGGAGTATTGCCATTATTGTGGCATTTTCCGCATGTATTTGCTGAGGCTGTAAAAATACCCCAAAGAATATTCGAATGCCGCCAAGCCTGTGGCCGACTCCTGCCACAGGTTTTGGCGCTTTCCATTGCCGCTTTTCTCGTGTCTTGCGTGCTTTTCGTCGCCATGAATCGGGTCTTAATGTGCCGCATGCGCAAAATCGAAAGTCTGAATGCCGGCGCGGATCAAGTCGCCGGTAATGCCCAGTGCCCAGGCTGCGCCCACTGCCGCCAGAATATTTTCGGTAGCAAAAGGTCGCTGCACCGAATCCGAAAAGGTAATGCTGCCCAGATCGAGTACCGAAGTCTGATCCATGCCGGTGGCCAGCACCACATGGCCGTTGTCGACAAAAACGCAGCGTCCGCCCTTGGCGCGATGCGCGGCCAGGACTGGGATTTCCCATGAAATGCTAAAGAAAATCACGCTGCCGTCGCACAGCGTCGCCATCTCCGATACCAGCGGATCGGCCGCATTAAGCACCGCCACGCCGTCGGGCAGCACCAGATCGACCTGGGTGCGCGCCACATTGACCATTTGCCCGGCATCGGCAATATGCAGTTCCGGCAAGCTGTCGCCGGGCGCGATGTTGGTGACGACGCCGACCTGGCAGCGGTCATACGCCAGTCCTTCAGTCAGGATGGTGCGCCAGCCGTTTTCGAATACCGCAGCATTGACCGAACGGTTCAGCAGCACCCGGTGCGCATTTTGCCAATCGGAGCAGTCGCTCGATTCAATGGACCTTTCCCGCAAATACAGGCCGCTGCTGCAAGCCATTCCGACATACGCGCCGTGCAGGTGCAACAGTCGTGCGATCAGGCGCGTCACCATGGTCTTGCCGGTGCTGCCGGTGACGCCGACGATCGGGATGCGGCCGTTGGTCGTGCCCGGAAACAGGTGATCGACGATCGCCTCTCCGACCGGGCGCGCCGGACCATCGGCCGGTTTCAGGTGCATCAGCAGGCCGGGTCCGGCGTTGACTTCGACGATTGCGCCGCCTTGCCCGGCCAGCGGGCGGGTGATGTCGGTGGCGACCAGGTCGACCCCGGCAATGTCGAGTCCGACGATGCGCGCGGCAAGCGCGGCAGCAGCGGCGACGCTCGGGTGCACCACCTCGGTACAGTCGAACGCGACATTGCCGTGACGCTGAATCAGCACTTGCTGGCCAGCGAGCGGCACCGAATCCGGGCCCAGGCCCTGACGCTCCAGCACCAGCAGCACTGTCGGGTCTTCTTCGTAGGTAATCCGGTTGAGTGGAAAGGCTTCGTCATCGCCGCGGCGCGCATCGGAGTTGATCTGCGAATCGATCAGTTGCGTGATGTTGGATGCGCCGTCGCCGGTCACGTACGCGCTTTCGCCTCTGGCGGCGGCGACCATCTTGCCGCCGACTACCAGCAGCCGATGCTCGTTGCCGCGCACAAAGCGCTCGACGATCACTTCGCTGCCTTCCGCATCCGCCAGGCGATAGGCCGCTTCCACTTCCTCGCGGGTATTCAGGTCGGTCGATACGCCGCGGCCGTGGTTGGCATCGGACGGCTTGACCACCACGGGGATGCCGATGTCCTGCGCGGCGTCCCACGCATTCTCCAGCTTGTCGACGATGCAGCCTTCCGGCACCGGCACGCCGCACGACTGCAGCAGGGTTTTGGTCAAGTCCTTGTCGCTCGATATGCTTTCGGCAATCGCGCTGGTGGCATCGGTTTCCGCAGTCCAGATGCGGCGCTGGCTGGCGCCGTAGCCCAATTGCACCAGATTGCCTTCGCTCAACCGTATCGACGGGATGCGCCGCTCGCTGGCGGCATCGACGATGCAGGTGGTGCTGGGGCCCAGCGCCACCGCTTCAAGCAGGGTGCGCAACTGCGCTACCGTTGCCTCGACATCGAACGCCGTATCTTCAATGGCAGCCATCACCAGGTCGCGCGCTGCCGTCAGTGCGGCGCGGCTGACCGATTCGTGCCGGGCGCGTACCGCGACCTTGTAGACGCCGGGCTGGGCGGTCTGGCGCGCCTTGCCGAAACCGCTCTGCATGCCGGCCAGGTTTTGCAGTTCGATCATCACGTGTTCCATGATGTGCGCCGGCCAGGTGCCGTCGCGCAGGCGCTGCAGAAAACCGCCGCGCTCGCCGATTCCGCAGCGATGCTCAATCAGGCCCGGCAGCCACGCTGTCAGACGTTCGTAAAATCCGGCAATAGTGTTGGAAGGGGCGTTTTCCAGCGCATGGATGTCGACCCAGGCTTCCAGAACTGGACGATAGGTCCATATGTTCGGCCCGCGCAAAGACAGCACATTGATGATGTCGATAGTTTTTTTATTCATATATGAATAGGAGGCAATTAAGTGAAAAGCAAAAAATGTATACGAATAAAATAACCTTAACGCGCGTGGCGCGGTTTGGTTTACCTCGGCTGCGGGAAAATTTGTGCCAATGTGAAATACTAGCAAACAACCGCAATACCTTTGGATATACTTGGCGCAAAATAGCGGTTAAAGAAGAGTTTCCGATCGTTATTCACTCACCGTACGCCCATTCAGACTCAGCCTCCCGCTTTAATGAAAACTGCCTCGCCATTAGTGTTATCTAAAAAGAATGAAATGCCTGCCGTCTGGCAGCATGAATTGTATTCCCGACTGGAAAAAAATGAAGCCGTATTGGCGCATTGCGAGATCGATCTCGATGCGCAACTGCATTTTGTTCCCGGAATTGTGGTGGTTAGCAACATCAGACTGTGGTTTAAAACGCGAGATGATGCTGATTGGCAAGAATGGCGGTATCGGCCGGATCTTGTTTTGACACACCATGACCATGCCGGCGTCGGAACGCTGGAGCTGCACGATGGCCGCGCGCGGCTGGCGTGCTGGCGTTATACGCTGGGTCATAACACCGATGCCTTGCGTTTGATGAGCCAGTTCGAGCAGCACTGCCATGCGGCGGTAAGCGGCGAGCAGGTGGCGCTGCCGGAAGAAACTGTGTGCCCGAGCTGCAACGCAATCCTGGAGCCGGGGCAGGAAGAATGCCCGGTTTGCACTCCGGAAGCCTTCACTGCACCCTCGACCTGGACGCTGTTCCGGCTGTGGCGCTTTGCCCGTCCCTACAACGGCCAACTGCTGTTGGGGTTTCTGCTGACGCTGGCCGCGACCGCAGCGACGCTGGTGCCGCCGTACATGACCATGCCGTTGATGGATAACGTGCTGATCCCGTATCAGAACGGGGCGCCGATCGACGTTGGTTTGGTCACGCTGTATCTGGGCGGCTTGTTCGGCTCGGCGTTGCTGGCTTTGCTGCTGAGCTGGGCCCGCACTTACATTCTGGCGCTGGTTTCCGAGCGCATCGGCGCCGATTTGCGCACCAGTACCTATGAACATCTGCTGCGGCTGTCGCTCGAATACTTTGGCGGCAAGCGCACCGGCGACCTGATGACCCGCATCGGCTCCGAGACCGACCGCATCTGCGTCTTCCTGTCGCTACATCTGCTGGACTTCGCCACCGACGTGCTGATGATCGTGATGACGGCGGCGATCCTGATCTCGATCAATCCGTGGCTGGCGCTGGTGACACTGGTGCCGTTGCCGTTCATCGCCTGGATGATCCACGTGGTGCGCAACAAATTGCGTTACGGCTTCGAGAAAATCGACCGCATCTGGTCGGAAGTGACCAATGTGCTGGCCGACACCATTCCCGGCATCCGCGTGGTCAAGGCTTTTGCCCAAGAAAAACGCGAAGCCGCGCGCTTTCGCGAAGCCAATAATCACAATCTCGCAATCAATGACCGGATCAACAAGATCTGGTCGCTGTTTTCACCGACGGTCAGCTTCCTGACCGAAATCGGTTTGCTGGTGGTGTGGGCGGTCGGCATCTGGCAAGTGTCGCACGGCATGATCACGGTCGGCGTGCTGACCGCGTTCCTGGCCTACATCAGCCGTTTTTATACCCGGCTCGATTCGATGAGCCGGATCGTATCGGTGACGCAGAAAGCCGCAGCCGGCGCCAAGCGCATCTTCGATATCCTCGACCATGTATCGAGCGTGCCGGAAGCTTCCAATCCGGTCCACTTGGCGAAGGTCGAGGGCCGTATCGAAATCAGGAATATCGGCTTTCGCTATGGCAATCGGGCGGTGATTCGCGGCCTCGATCTGGACATCAAGCCCGGTGAAATGATCGGTCTGGTCGGCCATAGCGGTTCCGGCAAGAGCACGCTGGTCAACCTGATCTGCCGTTTTTACGATGTTTCCACCGGCGCGATCCTGATCGACGGCGTCGATATCCGATCGCTACCGATTTCCGAATACCGCAGTAATATCGGCCTGGTGCTGCAGGAGCCGTTCCTGTTCTTCGGCACCATCGCCGAAAACATCGCCTACGGCAATCCCCGCGCCAGCCACGAACAGATCATTGCCGCCGCGCGCGCCGCCAATGCGCACGAATTCATTCTGCGCTTGCCGCATGGCTACGATTCGATGGTCGGCGAGCGCGGACAAACGTTGTCCGGCGGCGAGCGCCAGCGAATTTCGATTGCGCGCGCGCTGCTGATCGATCCGCATATCCTGATCATGGATGAGGCTACTTCTTCGGTCGATACCACCACCGAGCGCGAGATTCAAAAAGCGCTGGACAACCTGGTGCGCGGCCGCACCACGATTGCGATTGCGCACCGGCTTTCCACGCTGCGCCAGGCCGACCGGCTGGTGGTGCTGGATCGCGGCCAGATCGTTGAAGTCGGCAAGCACGACGAATTACTGGCGCGCGAAGGCGCCTACTATCGGTTGTACCAGGCCCAGGCGCGCCAGGCCGAGCAAGACCGGTTGGAACAAAACGCGGAATCTGATGAAAGTGTCGCATGAACGATTTCAATTTGCTACGCAATGCATTCGGAAAATTGGTGTTTACCGACCCAGCCGAAGGGGAGAGCCATGTTGGCGTGGTGCCGGTGCGCGCATTCCCGATTGCCGCGCCCGATAGAGGACTTGCCATCGTCAGTGCAGACGGGCGCGAACTGGCCTGGATCGAGCAGTTATCCGATTTGCCCGACAGCGTGCGGATTTTGCTCGAGCAAGAGCTGGCCAGCCGCGAGTTCTTGCCGCAGATCCTGAAGATCCGGCATGTGTCGGCATTCGCCACGCCCAGCACCTGGCAGGTCGATACCGACCGCGGCGATACCAGTTTTGTGCTCAAGGGCGAAGAAGACATTCGCCGTGTCGGGCAAGACGCGCTCATTATTACCGACAGTCATGGCGTTCAGTACCTGGTGCGCGACCTGCATACGCTCGATAAGACCAGTCGCAAGCTGCTGGACCGGTTTTTGTGAACAACAGGCAAGAGCGAAGCCGGCTACGGCCGGTTGGAGGCGCTTCCCGGTTGCTTCGATAGCAAGAAATGTAGGGCGGGTGCAACCCGCGCCGAATCGCTGGAATGTGTCGCCAAAAGCACGCGGGTTGCACCCGCCCTACTTGATTTTACCTGATTAGCTACCAACCTCAGAGAGGCGCAGAATGCGTAGCGGCAGAGGTTTGGTAACGGCTGCGGCATAGAGTAATCGCGGCAGCATTGAAGCCAAATCGAAACGACGGTTGAAGCGATATTGAAATTCAGCCAGATACCGGGTTGCGTATTTGGAAAAATCAAAGGCATGGTAAGTGCCTGCCAACGAGGTCTTTAAATTACCCAGCATGGTATTGACCCAGTGAAACTGAGGATGCATCGCCGCCTTCTTTCCATGGCCGGTAACATGGGCTGTATGGGAAACGCCTTCCCGGGCGGTCACGCCCTGGAATCCCCACAGCCCGTCGGATATGACCATGGCCGATGTCGCCAGCGCTGCTTTGGCCCAAGTCTGG
>Ga0366764_1030_pt1 | contig 16859 bp, 13 predicted proteins | sample TotcelHN113001M6_FD_207060 | JGI IMG/M metagenome (GOLD analysis project Ga0366764, IMG submission 207060) | Enriched cells from coal bed in the Powder River Basin, Montana, United States - Total cells N11 rep1 HSBNCT.N11.300.1.M6 ... | reverse complement strand
GGCACTGGCCGGGAACCGGCGAGAACAACCGCCGCGGATAAAATCACATCTGATGCCCGGCATGAAAACCTGACGAGCTGGAGTTTCGGCGAACTGCCGGAGCTGCTTGAAATCACGCGGGGCAAGCAGTCGCTGATCGGCTACCCGGCGCTGGTGGACAAGATCACTCATTGCGAACTGGAAGTATTCGACGATCCCGCGGTGGCGGAGCGCACTCACCGTATTGGCTTGCTTCGTCTGTTCTCATTGCAAATGAAGGACCAGCTCAAATATCTGGCAAAAAACATTCCCGGTCTGCAGCAAATGGGAATGCAGTACATGGCGCTCGGCACACAGGAAGAACTGCAGGAGCAGATTCTGCATGTTGCGCTCGACGCGGCATTCATGCGCGATCCGTTGCCGAAAAATGCCGATGAATTCAACGCCCGCAAGGATGAAGGGAAGACCCGCCTAGGTCTACTGGTAAATGAGATTGCGCGACTCGGAGCGCAGATTTTATCCGAATTCCAGGGACTGCAAAGGAAACTGCAGGGTGCCAAAGCTCATGCGCAGGCATACGCTGACATGCAAATGCAACTGCAAGGTCTGATCGGGAAGAATTTTCTGGTCCGGCACGAGTATGCGCGGCTGGTGCAATTCCCGCGCTATCTGAAAGCGATCGGAGTGCGCATCGATAAACTGCGAGCCGACCCTGCCCGCGACGCAAAACTGCTCGGCGATTGGAACCAGGCTGCCAGTCCATACCAGCGCGCGCTGAAAGAACGCAAGGGCACAGCGCAGGACGACCCTGGAATGACAGAATACAGATGGCTGCTGGAAGAACTACGCGTGTCGCTTTTTGCCCAGGAATTGCGCACGCCGATGCCGGTTTCGCTTAAGCGTCTGCAGAAAGTATGGGAGTCGATGCAGCGCTAGACGCATGCACACGGCAGGCGCCTTACCGCAATTGGACGTGCAAGCTGAAAATCAGAGGATTGCCGTTCAAGCCCACTTTTACAGTTCGTAGGTGCTGCTCTCTCCGCTGATGACTTTTTCTATCATTTTGCGATTAAGGTTCTGTGACAGCAGCTCGGTGAACGAGTAGACATAGCTGCGCAGATACGATCCTTTCTTTATCAGCAGACGCGACACATTCGTACCAAACAGATGACCGACTGGAATCGCCTGAAGGTTGCGGTCGCGTTCGCTGTCGAATGCTATGCCGGCGATAATGCCCACCCCCATGCCGAGTTCGACGTACGTCTTTATCACGTCGGCATCGATCGCTTCCAGCAGAATATCCGGCTTCAGACTGCGCAGCGTAAACGCCTGATCGATCTTTCCGCGCCCGGTAAATGCGCTATCGTAGGTAATCAGCGGATACTGGGCAATTTCCTCCAGCGTGATCATTTTCGACTTGGCCAATGGATGGTTGGGAGTAACGACGATAACGTGCTCCCACTGATAGCACGGCAAAGTAATCAGTCCCTCTGTATCCTCGATCGCTTCGGTGGCAATTGCCAGGTCGGCCTGATCGCGCAATACCATTTCGACGATCTGTTTCGGACTTCCCTGCAGCAGCGAAAGCCGCACCTTGGGAAATCGCTGCATGAACATGGGCACGATCTTGGGCAGGAAATAACGCGCCTGCGTATGTGTGGTGGCGATGGAAAGGGAGCCGGAATCCTGAGCGGCGAATTCCTTGCCGATACGCTTCAGCCCGTCTATTTCCTGCATGATCAGTTCGACCGACTTCAGAATGACACGCCCAGGCTCGGTCAGGCCGCGTATACGTTTTCCGTGGCGGCGAAAGATATCGACGCCCAGCTCTTCTTCAAGTTCAATGATCGCCTTGGAAACACCCGGCTGAGAGGTAAAAAGGGTTTTTGCCGCCTCAGTCAGATTGAAATTTTGTCGCACGGCTTCACGAACGAACCGGAGTTGATGCAGATTCATAGAAGTTCCTGTCAGTCTGACCAGCTATAGGGTAAGGGCTTTATAGCTGGAGGATATATAACCAGACGATTTTCTTGCAATATGGATATATTGCATTCTATAGCCATTTTGGCGCTTTGCGCTAGGCAATTTAATACCTGAGACAACCAGGACGGGAATCCTGAAATTTACAACTCGAGCAACCGCTTGCCCTCGCCTTCAGTCCCGGCCTCTGTGCAAGTATGCCAGCAGATCGTCCATGAGGGCGTTAACCGCCCGGTAGTGCCCGTGATCGATGCTTCGAATGTCCTTCTCGGATTGGACATATTCCGAGGGCTGGAGGTCGCTTCCGCAGTTCAGGATGAACTCCTGTGCGGTTTCAGGCGTCGTTTCAAGGTGGAATTGCAAGCCGATGACCGATGTGCCGAACTGGAACGCCTGGTTCTCGCACGCTTCGCTGCGAGCGAGCCGGACGGCTCCGCTGGGCAGTTCAAAGGTTTCTCCGTGCCAGTGGAATACATTTACCGAACGCGGAAAGCGAAACACGGATACGTCCTCTGAATCAAGCGCTTGCACCGGGAACCAACCGATTTCCTTGACGCGGTTCGGGTACACGCGGGAGCCCATCGCATTTGCGATCAACTGCGCGCCCAGGCAGATACCCAGAATATGTTTTCCCGCGCTGATGGCATTCCGTATGAATTGCTTTTCCTGAATCAACCAAGGGAAAATTGACTCATCGTTCACGCTCATGGGCCCGCCCATAATCACGAGCAGGTCGAATTCCTCAATTCCGGGAAAGGTCGGGAATTCAAAAAGTCGGCTGCAGGAAACCTCGTAGCCGGCAGCATCGAGCCATTTCTCGATGCTGCCAATGCCTTCGAATGGAACATGCTGAAGATAATGGGCGCGCATAATGCGAATTTTCCGATTTAGATTTACGCCAGCCCCGATATTGCAATCGGATATTCCAGGCCGATGACCATATCAGAGTAATAAGCATGCATATCTTTTCGATCCATGGCCATCCGGCGAAGAATTTAGCTAATGCCTTTCCACCCACCGCAGCGCGCCGAGAGCGGCAGTAAAGAACAGGATGCTGGGTGTAATTGCGGTGATAAATGCAGGCCAGGTATTCAGCAAGCCAAGGTGCGAGAAAAGATTGTTGATCAGCACAAAACCGACGCCGATCATGATGCCGGAGAAAATTTTCAGTCCGACGCCGCCGGAGCGAAAATGCAAATATGCAAACGGCAGAGCCAGCGCCACCATCACGAATGCGGAAAATGGATAAACGACCTTCTTCCAGAAGGCGATATCGTGACGCGTCGTGTCCTGGTTGTTTTCGGCGAGATGCTTCTTGTAAACATAAAGATTATATGCAGACATCTTGTCTGGATCCACAGCAAGAACCGACAGGATGTTAGGCGTTATTTCGGATACCAGTTCCTTGGACTCAAGCTTCTTGCTCGTGATCAGCGGGGGAGACCCGGGTTGAACCGGCTTTGGATCGGTCGCTTCCCTGCTTAGCGTCGTCTCCGATACGTCGAGCAGGCGCCATGTATTGTTGCCCAGGAATTGAGCGCGTGCAGCGGAGGTCGTTGTCAGCAGATGGAGGTCGTTATCAAACTCATATACCCTGATACGCTGCAATTCTCCATCCGGGCGCATTGTGCCGACGTTCAGGAAACGGGACCCGATTATCGCGCCGCTTGAGCCGTGTTCCCGAATGACGTCCTTGCTCCACATTCCGCTGCGGAATTCGCTCGCCACGTTCGTGTCCTGCACATTCAATTTGAACTGCGCGGCCATCTTGGATGTAATGGGAGCAATCCCCTCCCCGACGACAAAAGTCAGGACAACGAAGAGCAAGGCGATCTTGGCCAGCATGCCGCAGGCCATGAGCGTGGACATGGAGGAGGCGCGCATGATCGTGTATTCCGAGCGCGCGGCAAACTGCGCCAGCGCATAGATAGTGCCGATCAGTACGGCAATCGGCATCAATTCATAGATGTAGCCCGGTATGCCCATCAATATGTAAAGAAAAGCGTGCTGCAAACGATAATTGCCTCGCCCTACCGCCTGCAACTCTCCGATCAGGTCGAAAAAGGTAAAGAGCGCAATGAAAGCGACGAGCACGAACAGTACAGACTGTACGATTTGGGATACGAAATATCGCTGTAGAACCTTCATTCCGGCTTTTCCGATCTTAAAATTCGGTTATGCCTGAAGGATGACCAAATAACCAGCGGATGGTAGCGACTGTTAACACCCAGGCGCCACAAGAACAAGACCGCGGTGATCGCGGCGACAATAAGGTGCATAGGCCACCATGCCATGGAAAACGTTGACTTTCCCTGCGCTACCGACGCCTGGAAAACGCTGACCATATTGCTATAAGTAACATAGAGCAACAATGCAATGATCAGATTGACCGATCGTCCGGCGCGCGGGTTAACAAAACCTAACGGAATGGCGAGCAGCATCAGAAAGAGGCACATGAATGGAGTGGACAACCGCCACAGCAATTCGCCCATGTTCAGACGGCTCTGATCTTTTATCAATACCGACGAAGGAAGAGCGCGCGAAGACGGATCGCCGAGCAGGATGTTCGCCTTGGAAGCCATGAACACGGTATATTTTTCGAATCCCATGATTCGGAAATCCGACTGGCCTGGGGTTCCGTCATAGCGCTGGCCCTTTTCCAGCACCAGGTAGCGGTCGCCCTTCTCGTCCGCATCTATTTCCCCTGTCTTTGAGACCACGATGCTGGCTTGCTCGTTATGGGCAGTATTGATAAAAATATTTTTTACCTTGCCAGCGCCCTCCGCCATGCCCTCCACGAAAAACACCCGGTTCGAGGACGCTGATTCCTGAAATGTACCAGGCGCGACCTTAGCCAAATCTTCTCTTTTCTGGAAACGTTCCCTGTATTCCGCACTCTGACGATAAGACCAGGGAGTCGCGATGAAACTCAGGAGGCCGGTCAGAACCACGATAGGAACGGCGAAGCCCAGCACTGGACGAAGCCAGTTGGACAGGCTTAGCCCGGATGCGAACCAGACTACCATTTCCGAATCCTGGTAGCTTCGAGTCACAACCAGCAATACCGAAATAAAACCGGTCAGGGTCAATATGATGGGCAAGAAATTCAGGGCGGAAAAGCCGATCAGGGCAATGACGTCAGCTGACGCGACGGAGCCTCTTGCTGCCTGGCCCAGTATCCGGATCAGCATCACTGTCAAAGTGATCGTAAACAGCGTCATAAAGACTGCGCCGGCTATGCTCACCAATTCTCGCCTGAGCGCACGCTTGAAAATCATGGAGGGCTATAATAACAAATGATTAGGAGGAAAAAACAGATGGACTTTAGCATAAAAACAGCCAGCGAAAAAAACACGCTGATGACGACCCGGGCTGGCTGTATTGCAGTCGGCGTATTTGAAAACAAACAATTATCGCAAGCGGCGGCCGAACTCGACACGGCCGGCGAGATTGCCGCCGCGCTGCAATCCGGCGATATCAGCGGCAAACCCGGTTCAACCTTACTGCTCCGCAACATCAAAGGCGTCACCGCTCAGCGGGTGCTCCTGGTTGGCCTTGGCAGCGAAACATCCATCAGCGCCAAGGATTTCTCAGCCTCTGCCAAGTCAATTGCACAGGTATTCTCCTCTCTTGGCGCTAAAGATGCCCTCATTGCGATACCGCTTTTCGAGATAAAGGGAAAAGACGTATCCTGGGCTATGCGTAGCCTGGTTTTTTCCTTGTACGAGAAAGCATATCGCAGCGATTCACTGAAAAGCAAGAAAGAGCCCGCTCAGGGTGGGGTCGAAAAAGTCGCTTTTCACGCGTCCGCCTCCCAGGCCGGCGCAGTCAAGACGGCTCTGGCGCAAGCAATTGCAATAGCCGACGGCATGAATCTGACCAAGGATCTGGGCAATCTGCCCCCGAATATCTGCACGCCAAGCTATCTTGCGGACACGGCAAAGGAGCTTGCTGCCAAATACCGGTTCGGCATCGAAGTGCTCGACCGCAAGCAGATGGAGGCGCTCAAGATGGGCAGCCTGCTGGCAGTCGCCAAGGGTAGCGATGAACCGCCAAAGTTTATCGTGCTGAAACACATGGGGGGAAAGGCGAAAGAAGCGCCGATCGTTCTGGTCGGCAAAGGTATCACGTTCGATTCGGGCGGCATTTCGCTGAAGCCAGGCGGCGCCATGGACGAGATGAAATTCGATATGTGCGGCTCGGCATCTGTTCTAGGCACTTTCCTGGCAATTGGCGAAATCGGGCTGAAGCAGAACGTTATCGGCGTCATCGCTTCGTGTGAAAACATGCCCTCCGGCGGAGCCAACAAGCCTGGCGACATCATAACGTCGATGTCCGGCCAGACCATCGAGATCCTGAACACCGATGCCGAAGGACGCCTGATCCTGTGCGACGCGTTGACCTATGTCGAACGCTTCAAGCCAGCCGCAGTGGTTGACGTCGCAACATTGACTGGCGCCTGCGTCACCGCGCTCGGGCATTACAATTCCGGGCTGTTCTCGCGGCATGACGACGCACACGACCAGCTCGCGAATGAACTGCTGGCTGCGGGCAGCATGACCGACGACCCCGCATGGCGAATGCCGATCGATGACGCCTACCAGGAGCAGCTCAAGTCCAATTTCGCCGATGTTGCTAATATTGGCGGGCCGCCGGCCGGCGCCATTACGGCCGCGTGTTTTCTGGAACGTTTCACCAAGAAGTACATATGGGCACACCTTGATATTGCCGGCACAGCATGGAAAAGCGGCGCCACCAAAGGAGCAACCGGCCGTCCCGTCCCATTGCTGACCCTGTTCCTGCTCAACCGCGCGAAAGCCGCGAACAACAAAAAGTAGTTAATTAGAAGGGGAGAACCTGCCCGCAGGCCGGAAGCAGCCTGGATACTTGAGTTGCATGCCGGCTCAGTGTGTCTGGCTGCGCAAATGCTGCAATGTTTTTTTGGCGAACCTGACCGCGAAGTGGTCTTTGCGTTTCGGATCGAGCAGCCAAAGCCTGGCTTGCCTGGCCCTTCCATTGATCGCGGTCTTTACCGCCAGCCGGCCATGCCGTGCCATATGAAGCGGCGAACGGTAAATGACCAGTTCGTCCAAGTCGCGCTGCTCGCCCAGGAACCGGTACTTGAATTCCTCTCTCCCCCATAGGAAATGGAATTCCTTACCGCCGCGGTCAATGCATTCGCAGATGGAAAGGTAGTTGCAAAGCGTCCCCAACCTGTATTCGTTAAACTCAGGTGAATGGGCGTTAAGCAAAGAGAAATAATTTGCCCCTGCCTGAAAGCATATCTGGCCGGCACATATCCTGTCATCAACCGTTATTATCGATACCAGACCGCAGGCTTTCACCAACTTTAGTATCTGTTCGGCTTCTTCCTCGCCAGTGCCGGGCGTCTTGTTCTTCCCTGTCATTCTTTCCTGATTGAACTTGATAAGACTTTTGATTTGCTCCTCAGTGGCATCCTCTTTTTCGTAAACATTGAAGGCAAAGGAAGGAAAGCGGCGCTTCAGCTTGTTCAAATTTTCGTTGATGGTTTTGCGCATATTCTTCCCAAGGCTCGACTGGTATGCCGATGCCGACTCAGGCAACGCAAGCACGATATCCTCAGTGCAATTGAACTGCTGATAAGGGTAGGTCAGGCTGAGAGTGGGCGTTTCAACTGCGCGAAATGAAATCGCGCCAACGGCGGGGTAATGAGAAAATATGTCGTCGGCAAACCGATTGATTTCTTCATCACTGATTTTTATGAGTTCGTTCAGTACCCGCACCCTCTCGTTTTCCAGGCTGAAAAGAAACAGCGTAACGATTTCTTCATCACTGCAAGCGGCATACGTATTCTTCTTGTCGGCCTCGCCCATCAAGCCAAGTCGGGCGGGAGAACAAAAAAAGTTCCCATAAAGCCTGTCCATTTCCGGTTCGACAAACTGGGGAATCTCATTTTCGAATATTTTGATAAAAACCTCCTCAGGACCTACAAACCGTTCCAACCCATGCCTTGGCACGTAAGAACCTGTACTGTCTTTGGAAAGGTTCTTTGTAGCTGACTTCATCTTCCATCTCCTGAATAATATGTCCGTTTTCAGAGCATGAGAGAGTAAAGATATAGAACCTCTTCCCATTGATTATTGTCATCTCTTTAGGAATTGGACCCATTGCAAAGTAGACGACAATAGATTGGCAACATGGCCTGTAAGCAAGAAAGTGCCGCCTACCCTTCCCGCGTTAATTGGAGTTGGCGAGTTATGCCGCGACAATAGCGAAGCGCCTTTTTGACAAATTTCAGCGCATAGTGGTCCCTGCGTTTCGGGTCAAGCAACCAAAGCCTGGCTTGCCTGGCCCTTCCATTGAACGCCGTTTTCATGGCAAGCAGACCATGCCGCGCCATATGCGGCAGCGAGCGGTAAATGACCAGTTCGTCGAAATCGCGCTGCTCGCCCAGGAACCGGTACTTGAATTCCTCTCTCCCCCATAGGAAATGGAATTCCTTGCCGCCGCGGTCAATGCATTCGCAGATGGAAAGGTAGTTGCAAAGCGTACCCAATCTGTATTCGTTAAAGTCAGGGGAATGGGCATTCAGAAGAGAGAAGTAGTTTGCGCCAACCTTGAAGAAGAGCTTGCCTGCACAAATTTTTCCATCAATCGTTACCACTGCAACCAAGCCGCAGGCTTTTACCAAGTTGACGAATTTTTGCGCTTCAACCTCGTCGATGCCGGACATTTTATTTTTACCGGCTCTCCGTTCGCGATTGAACTGGATGATGCTCCTGACATGATGTTCGTTGACTTCCGGCGTGCTGTAGATCGTGAACGAAAAAGAAGGATATTCACGCCTGATGCGATCCAGATGCGTCTTTATATTTTTACGCATGTTCTTGCCGAGGCTCGTTTGGTATTTCTGTACCGAACCCGGCAAGGAAAGCACGATATCTTCAATGCAATTATGTCTTTGGTAGGGATACGAGAAGGATTGAATCGTCAATTTGATTGCACGAAACGATATGACGTCTACCTTCTTGTATTTTGAAAATATGTGATTGGAAAACCGGTGCATCTCCTCATTTCCAACGCTGATGAATTCGTTAAGAACATGCACCCTCCTCTCCTCATGCCGAAAAAGAAATACTGTGGATATTTTTCCGGCACTGCGAACCACATAAGCGCGAGTGTTAATTTCCTCCTTCAGTGCGCTGAATTTAGCGAATGAAGAAAACAAACTCTCATATAAATTTTCCATCTCGCTTGCAATAAAGGAAGGGAATTCTTTGTCATGGCAGAAAATCGATATTTCAGATCCGGCCAGATGATCATACTCATGGTTTTCTTCCGTTGTCTCTATTACCAGTCTGGGAATGTCCAAAGCTGCTCGTGTCATTTCTCAGGCTCTTGATAATTGTGTTTTCTTTGCTGAAAATTGAGTACACAAGACATAGGCAAAGCTTGAATAATTGCAAAGCATGTCTCTTTAGCTTCCCTGTCGAATAGAGGGCACCACTCATCCAGCGCATCTTCCCGGCTCGCTTCTCGTGGATTTCCTGGATGTCTCTTGAATTATGAGTAAACACAAGAGACAAACTAATCGGACTTTGCTAGGAGTCGTGAATTGCTCGGTAAGTTCAGACGGGACATAAGCTTGGCGAGGCTTTCGTTGATACTGCTCAAGTTCGCTTATGGAACAGCATGAATCCGTCCAATAGAATTGTTGACCGGATAAGGAACTTATCCGGTCTCTATAGACGATCATCAAAGAAAAGAGTGAAACGGGGAGGCAAGCGCGATCTGGATATGCAATCGCCACTCATTCATGCCATAACCGGCAACATTAGGGAAACAACTGAACCGCGCAAACTGATAAACGGGCGCGCTACCATGTTGACGAACACACGTTCACAGCCACACCGTAAAAAATAAGCCTACAATCCCCGGAACTGGGCGCATGCCTGGAACACGGCAACGGAAGGTTCCACCTTCTTTTGACGGCACCATTTTGCCGTCAGCTTCAGCAACTCCTTGATGTCGCGACCGGAAACGCCAGGAAAACAGCAGATTAGTTCATCAATTATCCCGGCAGAAAGAGGAAATTGAAACTGGTCGGAAAGCACTCTCCATATTTGCTTCGCGTTTTCCTCGCTCGGCGGTTCATAACGGATCGTTGCAATGCAGCGCGACACTATGGCGTCGTCCACATCATCAGTCCGGTTCGTGGTTAAGAAAAGCAGCCCATGGAAATACTCCAGCGTCCGCAAGAAAGAAGCGACAACGGCGTTATGGTCTATGTCATTGCCGCGCTTCCGGATATAGACGTCCGCTTCATCGATCAGCATCACTGCGCCCCATCGTTGGGCGCGTTTCAATATCTGGGCCAGACTCTTGTCGACATCTTCCGAAACGACGCCCAATTGTCCTGAATGAACCCTGTACAGCGGGCGCTGTACGACTTCCGCATACACTTCCGCCGTCAAAGTCTTGCCCAGCCCGGGCGCGCCCTTGCACAAGATCGTCGTTCCGCCTGATTTGCCTATGATGATATCGTCCATCAGAACATCCATGTCCTGCGTAAGGATGTCGATCAGATCGCGGTGATGCTGCGGCAGAACCAGTTTTGTTCTCAAGCTCGAAGTGTACTGGTACTCGGCAAGGTTATCGGCGTGGATCCACATATTGGTATGCGTTTCCAGATTGAAGCAGAAAATTTTCGGATGCATCGGGATATCCGAATAATCGCGACCTTGCATGTTCCAGAAAGGAGAGTCGAGCTTGGAAAAGAATTTTCTGCGGATCAGCCCTTCATCGTTAATCACTTTCATGGGGGCATCGAAGAAAAGCCGTTCCTGAGTCTGGTACAGATTCACCAGATCGACTTCAAGCCCGCCCCCCGTGGCGACGAACTGATGATTCATCTGAGGCAAGAACCGGGTAAAAGACGCCATCGATTCGATGTAAGCCTTTTTCAATTCCGGAGTTTCTTTCATGAAGCCCTTGATAGCGAGAACTTCGGAGATTTTCTTGTTCTTGATGTCTTCATTAAAGAAATAGGTGACCTTGGTCGATGGTCTAGCACTGTCTTCACGATTCAGCGTAGCGCTATTAGCCGCCAAGTACATCGCCACGCATGGTGGTGCATTTGATGTCTCCTGGTACAACACATTGGTTACCAGCCATGGCAATTGCTCGCCATGCTCTCCGATGGTGTAGATCCATCCGTCAATGGCGTCGCGCTTGATATATTCGCCTATGATTTTGGCTAGAACCAGCAGATCGAAAATAGGTGAATTGGCAGGATCTCTCTCTGCATTTCTCAGCGCCGCCATGGTGCTGGCCATAGTTCGGTACCCGGCATCCTGCAGCCTGTCGTGCAGCCAGTCCTTTGCTTCCTCGTCTAGCTCGTTATAATAAATGCTGACTTCGTCGTCGTTCCGCAAGAGCAGGTACCCGGGTATGCTTTGCGCCCAGTCTGCAATGACAAATCTTGCTTTTGCTTCCCGCGCAATAGAAGTGGATACCGATATCGCGACGCCCTGACTCGTTTCATTCTCCATCGTTCTCACTCATGTCTAGATCAAACAATCTTATTCTAACGCACAGCGGCTAATATTTTTTCTACCGGCCATTCACGTCAAATACCTTTATCCCGGAACAATTTCGAGGTGGCTGCGCCCATGATCATAATCCGGATTCCCCTGATTAGGTTATGTTCAGGGAAACAGGTACATGTGCTTAAGCGAAACTGATTTATGCGAAGGCAATCTTCCAACCCATCTTAAAGATGGGGCGAGCGGCGCCACTGTCGGCCCCTTGTCAAGCAACGAATTTTTGATGTGGGCCAATATTATGGCAAGGTCAAGAGTTGACACTGTACTAGCGGGCTTTTCCTATAAAAATGTCTTGCATTAAGAAATAGAGGCCAGATCCATCACTACAAAAATATAACTTTTTCGTTTCTCAACTCAAGATCATGCTTATCAGATTTTATGTAAAGATCGTGTTTCTTTCATGGTTATCTCTGGCTGCCGCTATGCCCGGAAATGCCCATGCAGACCCAAAATTTTCCTGGGAAGAAAGCCAGCCTCTCTCCGAACTCTGGATCAACCCTGGCATGATTTCCTATCATTACCAGCGCAACAAGAATCTAAACGACTTCAACCCCGGCCTTGGGTTCGAGTATCGCTACTCGACGGTAAGCTCAGTCACGGCAGGAGTTTTCTATAATAGCGACAGGGAGTACTCCCGCTATGTGGGCATGTACTGGCAACCTGCCAAGTTCGGCAAAGTCCGGCTTGGTCTTGTTGCCGGCGGCTTTGACGGTTACCCCAAGATGAACCACGGCGGCTGGTTCTTGGCGGCAATTCCTATAGCGAGTATTGAATCAGGCAATGTCGGATTTAATTTTGCGCTAATTCCAGCCTACAAGGACAGGCTGTACGGAGCCCTGACTTTTCAATTGAAATACAAGTTTTATGGCAAATGAGAATTATTGCCTGGCACTTCTTGCACGGCTGTTTTTTAATTAATTTTCCGCACCAGCCCGGCCTTTGGCCGGGTTTCATATGTTCGGAATAAACATCTTTCCAGTCATCCCTACCGCCGGAATATCGCCGCCGATATGTTTCCATCAATAATCTTGGCTCATCCTTATAAGCATGCAAATATTGCTTTCATTTTCTAATGCCATTAACTCATCAATTCTTTATCCGCTTATCTATTGACGAGTAAGCATGCACTGCATCATCAATTAATCCTGTATGCGCAATGAAAATTCACCATTTATTTTCATCCGGAAATACCGATTCAAGGACGATTGCCTGTATTTGTCATACATCAACCGCTTCCGGTTTCTTAATCAGATAATGAAATCCACAGTAATTCAATTCTGCATTTAATACTTATGCATTACTTAAATGGCAATCCAGAAATTCATCATTTATTTTCAAATAATTAATATCGGCATAGTTAGGCTTAATTAGTAATTTGAAATTAATCGGAACTTTATCAAAATATTATTGAATTATTAAATAATAAATTTTATGTGCGGAAGAAAATCCGCTCCAATTGCCTCATTTCCAACTGAGCATATTAATCATTGCATTATCCGAGTGCAGCTTCTGGAACATGCCTGAACCATTCTGGCTTTGCCGAAGAGTTTGCTTTGGCTTAGCGCCTTTTAATCATTTGGGCACATCAATACCACTATATTCAATATAAAAATGCATCTTGTCGACATTACGCTTTTTTATGCCCCGGAAAGTGGTGGAGTGAAAACTTATCTAATGGCCAAGGCAAAATGGCTATCAAATTTTTCCAGTCTCCAGCACAGCATCGTAGTTCCGGGTTTGAAGGACGTGCCTTACGACGATAGTGTCGTTAGCATACCCAGCGTGCGCGTTCCGTTTATGCGCGGCTATCGTATGCCTCGATCGAGGAAATACATCGCATCCGTATTGTCGAAACTGCAGCCGGACTGTATAGAAGTTGGCGACCCGTTCCAGTTTGCATGGGCGGCGTTGGAGGTAGGAAGGCGAACGAATATACCTGTTGTGGCGTTCTACCATTCCGACCTGCCTCAGTCGCTCGGACTCCGTTTCGGAAAACTTGCGGAGCGGGCTGCCATGAAATACTTATCCTACCTATACCGGCAGTTTGATCTGGTTCTTGCCCCAAGTGCAACTATGGCTCAAAAATTACGTGATATTGGAGTCAGCCGTGCACGCCATCAACCGTTGGGGGTCGATACTTCATTGTTCAGCCCTGCCTGGCGAAACACCGAGTTAAGATCACGTCTCGGATTACCCGAGAGCGCACGCCTGCTTGTCTATGCGGGGCGCTTTACCAAAGAAAAAAATCTGCCCCTTCTCATAAGAGCCGTGGAAGAGCTTGGGCCGCCCTATCACTTGCTAATCATCGGTAGCGGCCCGGCGATCCCTTTATCCAAGCAGGTCTCGCTCATACATTTTCAGCAGGACGCTTGCACTTTGGCGACCCTGATGGCCAGTTGCGATGTTTTGGTCCACCCTGGACTACAGGAGACTTTCGGGTTGGTCGTCCTGGAGGCAATGGCATGCGGACTTCCTGTTGTCGGCATGGCATCGGGCGGAGTTGCAGAACTGGTTGACGATAAGACCGGGATATTGGTCAAGCCCGGCAGTATGGAGGATCTGGCTCAAGGTATCCGTCATGTCTACAGGAAAGGGATCGTTGAACTGGGAAGGAATGCCCGGCGCAAAGTGGTTCAGCAATATGATTGGGACCAAATCATGCCGCAACTAATGGCCCAGTACGTCAGCCTCATCGCCAGCAGGGGCCAGCGAACCGCCCCATCTCCCGCAGAGGCATCGTTTGTCAATCACTAATGCACTGTGCGTTTCCATACATGACGTTGCGCCGCACACGTGGGAATTATGCGAACGCTGGAGAAAAGCGATCCATGCGGTAGCCCCAATCCCGCTGACGTTTCTGGTTGTTCCCTATTACCACCGTCTTAAAGTCATTAATCCGGTTCAATACGCTTCCAAACTGGAGAATAGGCTTTCTTGCGGAGACGAACTTGCGCTGCACGGATACACCCACCTTGATGAAAATCCGCCTGGATACGGATTCATAAATTACTTCATTCGACATATATATACCCAAAGCGAAGGTGAGTTTTTTGCCATAAGCGCCGCGATGGCCAAACAACGCATCGAAATGGGGCTGGAATGGTTCGCGCAAAACAAATGGCCGGTTTCCGGTTTCGTGGCTCCGGCATGGCTTCTCGGCTCCGAGGCCAGGAACGTGCTAAAGGAATTTTCCTTTCAATACACGACAACGCAGCGCCGGTTTCATCTGCTGGCCAGGCATGATTCGATCTTCTCCCCCAGCCTGGTTTATAGCGTTCGCTCGGAGTGGCGCCGTCTACTCTGGCGCAGATGGACTTCATTTCTATGCCAGATGCTGGACAGCAAAGCGCAACTGGTGCGGCTCAGCCTTCATCCGGTAGATGCAAACTATCCCGACATTGTCAGGCACGCACAGACCTTGATAGAAAAAATGCTGCAAGAACGGCAAGCAATGACAAAAGCAGTTTTTGCCTATTCCCGGCTTTCGGTTCAGGCCGGGTCCCATCCGGATCTGGCAAATCTTTGACGAAAACAATCAAGCTATTTTCTGGCTCCAATAAAATAAAACTGAGTGGGGTGGATTTCCTGCATTCAATATTGATCAGGCAATCCTCTCGTCGACAACGATTTATTTTGAATGACACCTGAGCGAAGGAATAGGGATGAAGCACTCGATACCTCGTCATGTCGGCTTTATCCCTGACGGCAATCGGCGCTGGGCACTCAATAGGGGGCTCAATAAAGAAGATGGCTACAAACATGGAATCGCGCCCGGGTTGGCGCTTGTCGAAAGATGCCGTGATCTTGGCATCGAAGAGATTTCCATCTATGGATATACCAAGGACAACACGAAACGCCCTATGGCTCAAAAAATGCAATTCATCAAAGCATGCGTAGAATTCGGTCAGGAAATAGCACAAAAAGGGGCTGCTTTGTTGGTTCTAGGAGACGCACAATCAAAGCAGTTTCCTGAAAAGCTAAAGTCCCTTCTTACCCGGCAGAGTGGGGACATAAAGGTCAACTTGCTTGTCAATTACGGGTGGGAGTGGGATCTTGACGGCTTAAAGAGTGGGGAACTGCGCTCACAGTCCATATCGCACATCGACCTGATCGTTCGCTGGGGCGGGGGCAGGCGCTTAAGTGGGTTTCTGCCTGTACAGTCGGTATATGCCGATTTCTACGTAATCGATGAATACTGGCCTGATTTCGACATGTCTCAATTTGAGCAAGCTCTTGCCTGGTTCAGGGATCAGGACCGAACCTTGGGCGGGTGAATTGCATTGCTTTGACGTTTAGCGCAGCCCCTCCGGTCATCATGCGATTAAAGCGATTCGGCCATGCCTTATCATCAGTCTATATAAATGCTTTTATTTCATCCACATCGTCCCGCCCCCGCAGGCATTAATAGCCTTTTAATGCTATTAATCATGTTCATTAAAGATGAGCATAACTTCGTGAAGAAAGGATGAAGCAGTGTTGACGTAGAAGAAGCTTCTATTTGATTCAACCAACTTACACCCAATGGAACTTTGGAAAGCATATTGTTATCTAACATGCACATTTTTTGATAGTAAACCAGGAGAATGACATGAAAAAGATATTTGTACTTTTAGCTGGAGTGATGCTTTCACTAGCATCTTCACTTGCTTTTTCCCAAACGGGCGCCATAGACGATTCTGAAATTGCCGCCGTAATTCAAACCGTTAACCAGGGCGAGATAAAAGCGGCCACAAAAGCGCAGGGCAAAGCATCCAATCCGGATGTTCGAAAGTATGCGCAACTCATGATCTCGGATCATCAAAATGCAGAAAAGACGGCTTCTTCGGTTTTTAAAAAGCTAAAGATCAGGCCGCAGCCAAACATGTACAGCAAGAACCTTAAAAAAGATAACAATACGGCAATGAGAAAGATGAAAAAACTGCAGGGTAATGCATTTGACCTGGCTTATATGGAAAGCCAGGAAATGATGCACCAGAATGTCTTGAATCTCATAGATAGCACGCTCTTGCCAAGTGCCTCGAATGCAGAGGTAAAGACTTTGGTTACTAATTTGCGGCCTGTAATCGATGCACATCTGCAGCAAGCAAAACAATTACGTTCCGCTTTAAAATAAACTATGAATGTTTATCTGATAAGGCATTGATAAAAATGCGCTAGCAACCCCAGTCTGTTTTGCTTATTTATAAGTTTAATCTCAAAGCGGACTGGGAGTTTTCGACTTGCGCTGCCAACCGTTCCATCGCTTTCCTATTCGCTGCGGCTTTATTGATCTCCAGGCCGCAACCATACATGAGAATTAAGCCTCCCGCCTTT
>Ga0366764_1028_pt1 | contig 17215 bp, 13 predicted proteins | sample TotcelHN113001M6_FD_207060 | JGI IMG/M metagenome (GOLD analysis project Ga0366764, IMG submission 207060) | Enriched cells from coal bed in the Powder River Basin, Montana, United States - Total cells N11 rep1 HSBNCT.N11.300.1.M6 ... | reverse complement strand
AATTCCGTCGCCATAGCGCGGTTCCTGCTTTCGACTTGATCGACAACTTGCGGCACGATCAGGAATGCCAGCAACAATCCGACCAGAATCAAAGGAGCTATGCCTACCAGCGCAAACTGCAGGGACAGGGTTCGCCGCAGGGGAGCGTGGGAACTCATGTCACGGCCAGCAGAGGTTGCAGCACTGTTGTTGATCGAGCTTCGCCATGTCGCATTGCCCGCTTTGGGAGAGCCGTCAAAAGCATATCCCCGAAGAGTCCACGCAGTGACCCGCCGCATGTCACGCCAGCACGGGTTGCAACCAGTGCGGGAGCTTTCTTGCTTATGAAGAGGGAACTTTTATTCATGGGAAAGGGAAACGAATTGACCGTTTCTAATGATTGACATGAACACTTTGCGTTCAGCTTCGCCGTTATCGTTGAAAACGATAGGATCCTGCAGGCCTTCGAAGGTACGTATCGAAAGAATGGTGTCTTTCAGGTTCTCTTCGGGTTTCTTTCGGCTGAGCGCATCGAACAGCACGTTTGCCGCATCGTAGGTGGTGACCCCGGCAAAGCCAGGCTCGCGGCGAAACCGCTTCAGGAAGTTATGCCGGAATGCCACGTATCCGGGTTGAATGCCGAAGCGATCTATATATTGAGTAAAAGTAACTCCTTCAACCGCCTTGCCGCCCAATTCGATTAATTGCTCCGTGCCTGACCAGTCTGACGTGCTGATAGGAACGGCGGGGGCAAACGACCGGATATGCTGGCAAAGAAGAGCCACGTCAACGGAATTGGCGATGATGAGAATTCCATCGGGCCGGTCTTCAACCAGTCGCCGCGCCATCGATGAAAAATTCGAATCGGTTTCAGATCGGAATGGAAGGGCCAGCGTGACTCGGCCTCCATCCTGCTCGAAGACGCGGCGGAAATCGTTTAGCCAGCTTTCCGAGTAAGAACTGTTTTTCAGATCGTAAATAACGGCAACCTTGCTGTGCTTCAATACGTTCCGATGGAATCGGGCGCTCGCGCTTGCGTAAGTGGCTGTCGGGCTGAGAACGCGAAAGAAATAGTCGTCTTTCCCGGTCAGGTCGTTCGTGGTTGTAGTGGGGCTGATCATCACTATCCCGGCATCGTTTGCCAAAGGGATGGTTGCCATCGACATATTGCTGGTAAGGGGGCCTATGATCGCGGCAGCCCTGATGTCGATCATTTCCTTGACTGCCTGATAGGCGATTTCCTGCTTTTGATCGTCATCGCGGATGACTAGCTCGACCGGGCGGCCATTTATACCGCCGGCTGCATTTCGCAGTTCGGTTGCCAAAATGGCGCCGTTGAGGCTGCTTATTCCAAGATCCGATGTCCGGCTGGACAGTCCTCCGACGAACCCGATCTGTATCGGCGGCTGCTTCGAACAAGCTGTTTGAACGGCCATCAACCCCAACAGTGCGCACAAGGAAGCAATCGGTCCAATCAGTTTACGTGTTTGATGCAAAGCCTCCATGGTGCAGCAATTTCAAAATATAGTTAGTTAAAAGGTAATTATTCTATATTAAAAAATTACTAAAAAATTAGTTAAATTGTAACAATGCACATTCGATTTAATGCAATTTCAGTAAAGTTAGGTTAAAAATAGGAAAAGATGAGGTATAAATTGCATATTGCTGTTTTTGCCTTTTTTGCCAAAAAACGACAAGGGAAAAGCACTCGAACCCATAAAAACTATCCCTGGCATCAGCGTCATTTCCTTCGTCATGAAAAATAAAAGACGCGCCGCCTGTCGGCTGACGCGTCTTTTATTGGAACGGAAAGTAAGGATTATTTCCCGATTTCGTGCCCGACTACGCCGCCTACCGCCGCACCGCCTACCGTTCCGAGTGCACTCCCTCCGGTAAGAACGTTGCCGCCAACGGCCCCGACGCCGGCTCCGATAGCCGTGTCTTTTTGCTGCCTTGTCATGTTTTCACATCCACCCAAGCCGAGCAGCACCAATACGACGACTGCGCCTATGGCAAAATCCTGAAAAGTTTTCATGGCGAACCTCCTTGTCTGATCAGTACTGATTATGACCAATTAATTATGCAAGAAGTCGCTGCCGCTATCTGTATACGCCGTGCCATTGATTCCCATCAAAAAGAAGCCGGCAATGAAATACGTATGTCCCATAAAGGCAACAGGTATTTATGCATGGCCTGGGCAAAAGAATAAAGCCTGAATGCGGTCAGGCTTTATTTTGTTCGATCAGTTCCACGCGATAGTTGTCGGGATCATCCACGAAAGCGATCACGGTAGAGCCGCCCTTGACTGGCCCCGGTTCGCGCGTCACCTTGCCGCCCTGTGCCTTGACTGCTGCGCAGGTCTTGTAGATATCATCCACGCCGATGGCAATGTGGCCGTACGCCGTGCCTAGTTCGTATTTGTCGACGCCGTAGTTATAAGTCAGTTCCAGCTCTGCATGATCAGGATTGCTGCCGTAGCCAACGAAGGCAAGAGTGTATTTGTACTCCGGATTGTCGCTGGTCCGCAGCAGTTTCATGCCGAGAATCTTGGTATAAAAGTCGATCGAGCGCTGCAGATCGCCAACCCGCAGCATGGTATGAAGAATTCGCATGATGGTCTCCTTGTTCTAAAAAGTAATTATGACGACTCGCGCAGCCATAATCGATGTTCCTGGTCAATCCGCGATTATTCCGGGCAAGAACGGCAATAAAAATAACGGCTTGGCCTAGAACAGGGCAAATATTGCCGGGGCCTGTTCACGCAAGCTTTTTCTCGCTTTTGCGTGCTCGGGGAAAACAGATTCGACCGCGGCCCAGAACCGGGCGCTGTGGTTCATCTCGCGCAGATGCGCCAGTTCGTGTGCGATTACATAGTCGATCAGCGCTATGGAAAAGTGGATCAGCCGCCAGTTCAGGCGGATCTTGCCGCTTGTTGAGCATGAACCCCAACGCCTGGTGGCGCCAGAAAGCGCGAAAGAGCGATAGCTTACGCTCAGTCTGCCGGCATAGAGCGGCATCCTTTCGGCAAACAGTCGTTTTGCCTCCATCTGCATCCATTTCATCACGCACTCCCGCACCTGTTGCGCGGGCGCATCCGGTGGCAGCGCCAAGGAAAGATCGCCGGACAAGGCATCCAAGGAAATATTTCCGGTCGCGCATGCCCCCAGCCGCAGGGTAATGGTTCGGCCAAGGTAGGGAAGCTCGGTACCTTCGCCCCATTCCAATGGCTTGGAAGCAGACCGGGCAAGCCGCTCGCTGCGCTGGTCTAGCTTGGTCACTATCCAGCGCTGCTTGTCCCGAATGGCGTCCTCGATCGCTGATATGGTGACCCATCTTGGAGCCGTTACGCGCAGTCCGTCGTCGTTGATCAGGAAGCCGATCGAATGGCGCTTCGAACGGCGCAGCACGTACTCGACTGCATGGCCGTCCATCTGCAAGCGACGCGAGACGCCGGGACCGACCGGTTTTCCCGCATCCGGTTTCGGATTGGACAACTCAGGCCCCGGCGATTTTGGCAGGCGAAAGAATTTAAGTATGGCCTGGACCTTGGAGCCGGGATCGGGTTTCAGGTCTGATTCAATCTGGTCCAGCGGCAGAAGAAGCTGGCGCGGATCAACTTGAGACATGCTTTCCTGATCGATTGTAAATGTTTGGTGAAATGACGCGCATTTCGGATTCGATCCACGTTTCGACCTGCTCCATGATTGCCTCCTGCGTTTGGCCTTCAGGAGAGATCGGCTTGCCGATGGAGACGGTTATCAGGCCAGGCCTTTTGACGAAGGAATTCCTGGGCCAGAATTCGCCCGAATTGACCGCTATCGGCACCACCAGCGCGCCGGTGTCGATAGCGAGCTTGGTGCCGCTGCCGCGGTATTTGCCCTTTTGCCCGACAGGTATGCGGGTCCCTTCCGGGAACATGATGATCCACTGCCCGTCCGCAAGCCGTTTCCTTCCTTGTTCAGTGACTTGCCTCAATGCTTTTACACCTTGTTTCCGGTCGATGGGAATCATGCGCAGCGCGCCCAGAGCCCAGCCGAAAAAAGGGATGTATAACAGTTCCTTCTTGAGAACGAACACCAGCGGACGCGGCATGTTGCACAAAAGGAAAATTGTTTCCCATGCCGACTGGTGTTTGCACAGCAGGATCACGGGAGCGTCGGGCAGATTTTCATAACCCTTGACGTGGTAGCGGATGCCGCAGACAACCTTGGCCAGCCATATTGTGAACACATTCCAGCGCGAAGTGACGTAATAGCGCTGGCTATACGGCAGCGGCAGTGCCAGGAAGCAGATACATGCCCAGACCGGCGTCACGACTAGCAGCACCACCGTGAACAACAGCGAGCGCAAAAAAAGAATGAAATTCTGCAATGTTAAATCTCCTGACAGGGCCTAGCGTTCCTGGCTGTGAAATGGATTCTGTTCAATCCTTGTCTTCAGCCGTTTTCGTGCCGGAGTCGAGCAATTTATCCACTACGGCGGCAAGATCGGGGAAGACCGTTGTTCCGGGCGGCAGGCCGCCATTTTCCAGAGTCAGATTCCCCTTGCCGGTCAGCACCAGGTAAGGAACGCAACCGGAGTTGAAGGCGGCTTGCAGATCGCGCAGGGAATCGCCGACGGCGGGCGTGCCCTTCAGCTTGGTCTCATACCTGGCTGCGATGGAATCGAGCATGCCGGTCCGGGGTTTGCGGCAGTCGCAGTTGTCGCTGGCTTTGTGAGGGCAGAAAAAAATCGCGTCGATCACGCCGCCGGCAGCATGCGTCGCTGCATGCATCTTGTGGTGGATCGCATTGAGCGCAGTGATATCCAGCAGGCCGCGCGCGATGCCGGACTGATTGGTTGCAACGACGACGCGGTATCCGGCCTTGCTCAAGCGTGCGATCGCTTCAAGCGAGCCGGGAATCGGCTCCCATTCGGCGGGCGACTTGATAAAGCTGTCGGAATCGTGATTGATTACGCCGTCGCGATCGAGAATGACCAGTTTCATTTGCAGGTTCCCTCCCATCAGGCTGCCAATCTGGACAGGTCGGCCACCTGATTCATCATTGCGTGCAGTTCGGTCAGCAAGGCGATGCGGTTATTGCGCAGCAGCGGGTCGTCCGCCATCACCATCACGCTGTCGAAAAAACCATCCACATTGTCGCGCAACTGCGCCAGCGACTTCAAGGTGCCGGTGAAATCGTCACGCGCAAACATCTCGCTTACCTGAGGCTGCAACTGAACCATCGACGCGTACAGTTGCTGTTCCGCTGTCTCACGCAAAAGATCGACCTGGACCCGTCCGGCCCGAATGTCCGATTTTTTCAGGATGTTGCTGATGCGCTTGTTGGCGGAAGCCAGCGAATCAGCTTCCGGCAGGTCGGTGAATGCCTTGACTGCGGCCAGGCGCTCGAGGATGTTGTCGAGCCGGTCCGGGTTTTGGGCCAGCACCGCCTCGATTTCGTCAACCGCATAGCCGCGCTCGCGCAGCAGGCCGCGCAGCCGCTCCATGATGAAATGGATTACGCCTTCGGTCGGATCCTTGATGCTGGCGTTGTATGAGAGCAGGCCGACGACGTTGGAAAGCATCTCGCGCAACGACAACGGCAATTTCTTTTCGATCAGGATGCGCAGGATACCCAGAGCATGGCGGCGCAGCGCGAACGGGTCCCGGTCGCCGGTCGGAACCAGCCCGATGCCCCAGATGCCGGCCAGCGTTTCGATCTTGTCCGCCAGCGCAATCGCGGTCCCGGTCGGCGTGGACGGCAGCGCATCGCCGGCGAAACGCGGCATGTAGTGTTCGGTCGAAGCCAGCGCGACTTCTTCGTTTTCACCGTCATGGCGGGCATAGTAGGTGCCCATGATTCCCTGCAGTTCAGGGAATTCGCCGACCATTTCGGTCAGCAGGTCGGCTTTGGCAAGTAGTGCGCCGCGCTCGACCAGGGCGGTGTCGATGCCCATCATTTGCGCTATCGCGACTGCCAGGATGCGTACGCGCGCCATGCGTTGCGCCAGTGTGCCGAGCTTGTTGTGATAAACAACGTTGGAAAGACCGGGAAGGCGGTCCGCCAGTTTTATTTTCTTGTCCTTCTCGAAAAAGAACTGGGCGTCGGACAGGCGCGGGCGCACTACGCGCTCGTTGCCGCCGATAATGCGCTGCGGATCGGATGTCTCCATGTTCGAGATGATCAGAAAGCGCGAGCGCAACCGCCCTAAATCATCGGTCAGCGCGAAATACTTCTGGTTGGTCTGCATCGTCAGGATCAGGCATTCCTGAGGGACCGCCAGGAATGACGGTTCAAAATTGCATTCGTAGACGACCGGCCATTCCACCAGTCCGGTAACTTCATCCAGCAGAGTCTCCGGCATCAGCACATGGTCGTTGCCTGCCTGTTCGCGCAGAATGCTGCGGATGGTTTCCTTGCGCGCCGTGAAGCCGACGTTTACCCTGCCTTTTGCTTCCAGGGTCGCCGCGTATGAGTCCGCATGTTCAATCGCAATATCGCCATGCGACAGAAAACGGTGGCCGAGCGTTGTTCTGCCCGCGGTCAAGCCGAGCACGGTTACCGGCACGACTTCGTCGCCATGCAGCGCGATCAGCTTATGCGCTGGACGCACGAATTCGAAAGTCGCTCCGCCCGGACGCTGGTAGGTCATCATTTTCGGGATCGGCAACTCGCGAACCGCTACCTCGAGCGCTGCCTGGAGGCCCGCGCTCAGCGTTGAGCCGGGCGCGATATAGGTATAAAAGAAACTGTCGGTCTTGCCGTCCATAGCTTGCTCAAGATCGCCGATCGCTGCATCCGGAAAGCCCAATGAAGCCAGCTTCTTCTTGAGCGGGGCGGTTGGTTTGCGATCGGCATCCAGCGCGACCGATACCGGCAGGACTTTGACGCGGATCGGTTTATCGGGTGTCGCCGCCGCTACGTTCGTGATAGCCAGCGCAAGGCGGCGCGGCGTTGCGAAAGGGGTCGTTACGGAATCGGCGCTAAGAAAACCATTCTCTTTCAGGGAGCTTGCTATTGCGTCGGCAAAGGCGTCGGATAGTTTCACGAGCGCTTTCGGCGGCAATTCTTCGGTCAGAAGTTCGACTAACAGGGTGTGATTCATTTTATTCGGTTACTTCCATTGCAGGTGAAAGCCAGTGGTAGGTTGTGGCAGCGAATTCAATCGATTGCGTCGGCAGCGCGATTTGGCCAAGTCATAAGTCGCGTCATCAGGCTGCCTGAAGCGTATCGCTGCCCATCGGAAAGCCCAGTTTCTTGCGTGATTCGTAATAGGCATGAGCGACCATGCGCGACAGGTTGCGTATTCGTCCGATGTAGGCGGCGCGCTCGGTAACGGAAATGGCCCCCCGTGCGTCCAGCATATTGAAGCTGTGCGCGGCTTTCAGGATCATTTCGTAGGCTGGCAACGTCAATTCCGCTTCCACAAGGCGCTTGGCTTCCGATTCGTAACTGGAAAACAGCGAGAACAGGAACTTGGTATTGGCGCCAGTGAAATTGAATTCCGATTGCTCGACTTCATTCTGGTGGAATACGTCGCCGTAGGTCAGATTCTTCTTGATGCCGTTTTCTTCCCATTCGGTCCATATCAGGTCGTAGACGTTCTCCACGCCCTGCAAGTACATCGCCAGCCGTTCAAGGCCATATGTGATTTCGCCCAGTATAGGCTTGCAATCGAGACCGCCAACCTGCTGGAAATACGTAAATTGCGTGACTTCCATCCCGTTCAGCCAGACTTCCCATCCCAGGCCCCACGCGCCCAGCGTCGGGTTTTCCCAGTCGTCTTCGACAAAGCGCACATCGTTCTGCTTCAGGTCGAGGCCGAGCGCCACGAGCGAGCCGAGATACAAGTCGAGGATATTTTCAGGAGCGGGCTTCAGCACTACCTGATATTGATAATAGTGCTGCATCCGGTTCGGGTTTTCGCCGTAGCGTCCGTCTTTTGGACGACGCGACGGCTGAACGTAGGCGGCGCGCCAGGGTTCGGGTCCGATCGCGCGCAAGAACGTGCCGGTATGCGACGTGCCGGCTCCTACTTCCATATCGTAGGGCTGGAGCAGCGCGCAACCCTGTCCACTCCAGTATTGCTGCAATGTCAGGATGACTTGTTGAAAGGTGATCATGTTTGTTTCCCCACACTACGTGGATAGTTTGGCAGGAAGCTTCTGCAAAACAAGGAATTCTAGCGGTTTTTGATCAGCTGATGCGGATTTAGCTCATTTTTTTGCCTTTTAGAATAAAAAGCCGCAACGGCCGGATTGGCGATGGTCGGGACAGGCAGTGAACGCCGTGGCGAGTTCTCCCTGGCGATTAAAAATGCGATTTCGTGAATTCCGGCAGCGGCAGCGTTCGAACTTGCCTGATCCCGCATGAGTTAGTTGCTTTATTGGCAGAGCAAACTTGCCGCGTTGATCATTGTCAAGTAACGAAACGCAGGTTTCCTTATATTCACGATAAGCCTGTTACCTAGTTCCGAAAAAAATGTTGCAACTGGCAAGTTGTCTCGTGCGTGCCGCTAAAGATGGCGCAGAGAACAGAAACGAAACCGATTTGAAAAACGGACTCTTCATGATATCGAACGCAAAAATGACTTTGAAAAAATGGCTCATGCTTCTTTGTATTCCCGCATTGGTTGCGTGCGCGAGCACGACAAACGTAGGCAAGCAAAGCGATGTGGTTCGCGGTAGTGAAGCCAGCGATCTGATCGGCGCATCCGAGGTCAGGCCAATCAACCTTGACCTGATCAAGATGGACAAGGAGAAAAGGGCAAAACAGGCGACACAGGATATCAGCGAGCTGTTCGTTGTTGGCCAGCCGAATTACAAAATAGATAATGGGGATATTCTTTCCATTGTCGTCTGGGACCATCCCGAACTGGCCGGCGCGGTCATGCTTGGGCAGGCCCAAGGCCCGACATTGCCGAATCCCAATCTCGCGGGTTTGCTGCCTGCCGGGTTTGTGGTCGATCATAAAGGCGTCATGCAGTTCCCCCTGATCGGGTCTGTCAAGATTGCCGGCCTCACTACCGATGAGGCAACCGATCTCCTGGTTGAAAAACTGGCGAAATACATACAGAAGCCGAGAGTGACATTGCGCGTACAGGCATATCGCAGCAAGCGCATTTATATTGACGGGGAAGTGAAGGCTCCCGGTTTGCAGCCGATTGACGATATTCCCATGACCCTGGTCGAGGCGCTGAACCGCGCCGGCGGAGTACTGCCGACTGCCGACCAGAGCAGAATTGTTGTCAACCGCGGCGACAAGTCGTATCAGATCAACATGCAGCAGCTGGTGCAACGGGGCGTCAATCCGGCCAGCATCATGATGAGGCACGGCGATGTCGTGCGCGTTCCGTCCAGGGAAGAAAGCAAGGTATTCGTTTCGGGCGAGGTGACGACGCCGAAGTCATTGATGATGCACAACGGCCGCCTGACATTGAATGAGGCGCTCGGAGAGGCGGGGGGCATCAATGCAACCACGGGCGACGGCAAACAAGTGTATGTGGTGCGCAGATCCGGCAACGATCCTACCGTCTACCAGCTGGACGCCAGCGCGCCGGGGGCGTTGGCCGTGGCTGAAGGTTTTGAGCTGGATCCCAAGGATGTCGTCTACGTCGCGGCCTCTCCTCTGGCGAACTGGCATCGAAACATAAGCCTGTTGCTGCCGGGGGCATTGTCCGGCGCCGTGGGAGCGGCCAAACCGTACTAAACCATAACTGTCGGAAGCGCATGCGCACAATGCGCAAGGCGATAAGCGGAAGCATCCGCAGTATCTACCATTTATGGATTCAAAGATCATGATCAATTATTCAGAATCGCGCCAGGTGCCGGCCATCATGCAGAACCATTTGATGATCGGCGGTCCGGTGCAGCAGCAAGCAGCGGCTATCCCTTCGGACGACGATGAGGTCGGCTTGTCGACCTATCTCGATATTCTGTATGACAACCGCTGGCTGATCGCAAAGATTGCGCTTGCTTTCGCCGTGCTCGGGGCGGTGTATGCGTTTGTCGTCAAGCCTGTCTATGAATCGAGCATGCTGATCCATGTTGAAGAAGAAAATCCCAATAAGCAGACAAAAAATATGCTGGGAGAGATTTCTTCGATCATCGACACGAAAACAGCGACTACATCCGAAATGGAACTGCTGACTTCGCGCCTGGTAATCGCGCGCGCGGTGGACAGCCTGCGCCTGAATATCCAGGCACAGCCGAAATATTTTCCGGTGATCGGTTCCTGGCTGGCGCATCGCAGCGATCAATTGTCGAGTCCCGGCCTGTTCGGTTTCGGCGGCTATGCGTGGGGTGCGGAAAAAATCGATGTATCCGTCCTGAACGTTCCTGAGTCGCTGAAGAACTACGAATTTGTCGTGACCGCCGGTCAGGACGGCGCATATAGCCTGAGCCAGGACGAAAGCAATTTAAAGCTGAGCGGCCAGGTAGGCAAGCTGCTTGACGTCGATACGGCATGGGGCAAGATGCTGGTGCGCATCGATCAGATCGATGCAAAGCCGGGCGCCCAGTTCATTCTGAGAAGCATCGGCGAACTGGCCGCAATCGAAAGCCTTCAGAAGTCCATGACCGTCATGGAAAAAAACAAGCAGTCCGGCATCATTGCGGTAACCATCGCCGGCAACGACCCGCTTCTGGTGACAAATATCCTTACCCATATAGGCCAGGAATATGTGCGCCAGAATGTCGCTCGCAAGCTGGAAGAGGCGGAAAAATCGCTTGCCTTTCTGGACCAGAAACTACCCGCGCTGAAACAGGAGCTGCAACAGTCCGAAAGCGAATACAACAAGTTCCGTAATCAGAACGGGGTGGTCGATGTGGCCGAGGAAGCCAAGCTCTCCTTGCAGCAGTCGTCAGCGGCAAAAGCCAGGCGCATGGAGCTGCAGCAGAAGCGGGCGGAACTGATGACGACGTTCACTGCCGAGCATTCCCTGGTAAAGGGCGTCGACAAGCAACTTGCCCAGATCAACGGTGAAATCGGCACGATTGCCGGGCACATCAAGAAGCTGCCGATGATCGAGCAGGAAATGTTGCGCTTGAATCGTGATGTCAAGGTCAATACCGATCTGTATGCCGGATTGTTGAACACGGCGCAGCAGCTGAGGCTGGTAAAGGCCGGCAAAGTCAGCAACGTCAGGCTGGTCGATGCGCCAATGGTGCCGGTAAGCCCGGTCTGGCCCAACCGTCCGAAGATTGTCGCATTTTCAATTATTGCCGGCTTGATGATGGGGGTGGTCGGCGCATTCCTGAAAAAAGCCCTGAATGGAAAAATAGACGACCCTCAACGCATCGAAAACATGCTCGGCTCGAGAGTCGTGTACGCCACGATTCCTCATAGCGAAGCGCAGGAAAAACTGTACAAGCAGATTGGGCCGAAGTCGCCCGCCGTACCCATTCTGGCTCATGTCGCGCCGCATGATGTTGCGGTGGAAAGCTTGCGCAGCTTCCGCACGGCGCTGCAGTTTTCCCTGTCCAGCTTCAAGAACAATATCGTGATGATCACAGGCGCGACGCCCGGCCTCGGAAAATCGTTCGTCAACGTCAACTTCGCGGCGGTCATGGCCGCCGCAGGCAAGAAAGTACTGTTGATCGACGCCGACTTCCGCAACGGAAATCTGCAACAATATTTCGGCGTTCGACGCGAGGGCGGCTTGTCGGAAGTCATTTGCGGCGAGTTGACCGTCCGTCAGGCGATCCATCATGGCATGACCGGAAATATTGATTTTCTTTCCTCCGGCATTTTGCCTCTCACGCCGTCCGAACTGCTTCTGCACTCCAATTTCAAAACCATGCTGGAAGCCGTTTCGAAAGAATATGATCTTGTACTGATTGATACCACGCCGGTCCTGCCGGTTTCGGATGCCCTGATTATCGGAGCTCACGCCGGAGCCGTATTCATCCTGACGCGGGCGGGGCTCAATACCGAGGCCGAGATCAACGAGACGATCAAGCGTTTCAACCACTCCGGTATTTCGCCCAAAGGGATTCTGTTCAATGACTTGACTATGCGGCCAGGCCGGTACGGGTACGGATACGGCAGGTATCCCCAATTGCAGAGAGCGTGAACTGCTTGCTACTAAAAGTCGACTATGAAAACCAATCCTGTTTTCTGTGCGGCAAATGGCGCAGGCAGTATTGCGCCGCATCAGGCGGGGCCGCCTGCATTATTTCGAAGGGAATCGGCTCGAGCAAAAATATCAGGTTAATTGAGTAAGCCAAGGAGAATAGAGAGATGTTTATCGATACTCGGCAGGTTGATGAAGGAAGCAAGGTCGAAACAACGGTCTGCATAATTGGAGGAGGCGTGGCGGGCATAACGCTTGCGCTGGAGATGGAGAAAATCGGGGTCGATACCTGTCTTTTGGAAAGTGGCGGATTCAAACCGGACGACCAGACCCGGGACCTGTACCGGGGAGAGGATATCGGGTTGCCTTACATTTTCTCGGATGGCTGCCGCAGCCGCTATCTTGGAGGGAGCAGCAATTGCTGGGGGGGATGGAATCGTCCGCTCGACCCATGGGATTTCGAGAAGCGCGACTGGATTCCGAACAGCGGCTGGCCGTTCAGCCTTAAGGAGCTGGAACCTTATTATGCGAAATCGCACAAATTGTTGCAGATCGGCCCGAATAATTTCGATCCTGATCATTGGGAAAAGGCAGTAGGAAGGAACGATGTGCGCAGGCTGCCGCTGGTAAGCGGAATGGTGCGCGACACCATTTCGCAGTTCAGCCCGCCGTCGCGCTTCGGCAAGCTGTACCGGAACGATCTGAAAAAGTCGGAACAGATCCGCGTTTTTCTTTATGCCAACGTAGTCAGCATCGATACGGAAGAAACGGCCAGCACGGCGACATGCATGCAGGTAAAGACGCTTTCCGGCCGCTCGATGCAGGTATCGGCGAAAGTGTTTGTCCTCGCTACAGGCGGCATAGAAAACCCACGGCTTCTGCTCGCATCGAACAAGGTGCAGGCTGCCGGGCTGGGAAATGGGAATGATCTCGTCGGACGCTATTTCATGGATCATCCGCGCCTTTATTCCGGCAAGGTCAACTTCACGCGGCAATGGTCGCGCAACAAGCTGTACGACATCAAGTATCACTACCAGAATGCGTCGGTATCGGCGGACGGCATCAAGATTGCGGCCCAGTTGTCGCTGGTTGAAGGCGTGCTGAAGAAGGAAAAACTGCTCAATTCGCGCGTCTGGTTTTCATCGATTTTCCCGGGCGAAGGCAGCGAAGCGGCCCAAGCCTTGTTCCGCTGCAAGCAGGCACTACTGCAGAAAGAATTGCCGGGCTGGGACCCTGCACAGGACATGGTCACCATGATGTCGCATCCAATCGATACATTCCTGTATGGGTTTACCCGCCTGGTCCAGCCCCGTTCGCTGATCAAGGGGGTCGAATTCGAAATCATCACCGAGCCGGAACCTGATCCAAGCAGCCGGATCACGCTATCGCCGACCAAGCTCGACCAACTCGGCATGCCGCGTGTCTGCATCGACTGGCGGCTTGGCGTAAATGTCCAGCGCACGGTCGACCGGACGCTGGAGATCATTGCCAACGATATGCGCAGCAGCGGTATCGCCTCTGTCGATCTCGACCCGGCCATCGAAGGAAAACCGTGGCCGGCCCGTCTGGAGAAAGAGGGAACCTGGCATCACATGGGCACGACGCGCATGCACGAGTCGTCGAAGCAAGGTGTGGTCGATCCCGACTGCAAGGTGCATGGCATGTCGAATCTGTATGTGGCCGGAAGCTCCGTTTTTCCGACTGCGGGCGCCAATTTCCCGACCATCACGATTGCCGCTCTCACCCTCAGGTTGTCGGAACATATCGCAAAGGAACTGAAAAGCCCAAAGATTATTCTCCCCCCCGAGGAGGGAATACTGCTGGCCGCGTGAGATAGCGGATGCGGAGAGGCGGGCAATCCCGTGCGCGCTGTTTTACATGGGTCATGTCGGTAATAAACTAGGTGAAGACGCCATGGAGAAATCATGACAATCAAGATCCAGGTCGTCTTCTATAGTATGTACGGACATATTTTCCAAATGGCAGAGGCCGTTGCCGCGGGGGCGCGCAAGGTCGGGGACACTGAAGTCTCCTTGTATCAGGTGCCGGAACTGGTTCCTGAAGATGTGCTCGAAAAAAGCGGGGCGAAGCAGGCACGCGCCGCTTTTTCCCATATACCGCTGATCAGGCCGGAGCAATTGGTGGAAGCCGATGCGATTGTCTTCGGCACGCCGACCCGCTTTGGCAACATGTGCTCGCAGATGCGAAACTTTCTGGATCAGACCGGAGGAATGTGGCTGAATGGCGCTCTGGCAGGCAAAGTCGGCAGCGTATTTGCCAGCACCGCTTCCCAGCACGGAGGGCAGGAAACAACGATAACCAGCTTCCATACCACCCTGCTGCATCATGGCATGGTGGTGGTCGGCGTGCCGTATATCGAACACGGCCTGCTCAAAATGACCGAAATTACCGGGGGCACGCCTTATGGCGCATCCACCATTACCAGCGTTGACGGTTCGCGGCGGCCAAGTGAAACCGAGCTGGCAATTGCGCGCTTCCAAGGCAAGCATGTAGCCGAAATTGCCGCCAAGCTGGCGTCAACATAGTTCTCGCAACAGGCCGGATGGCGTTGCGCCCGTCCGCCCTGCGACGATCTTGTTCATGCCATGACCGGCCAGGCCCTCATGCGGGCAGAGCCGAAAGGACTTCCTCTTCGTTGTGGTAGCGGGTTACCAGTTCGACTTCATTGCGGGATCCGATGAATACCGGCACGCGCTGGTGCAGTTTTTCAGGCTGAATATCCAGTATGCGCATGTGTCCGTCGGTTGCCGCCCCGCCGGCCTGTTCGATAATGAATGCCATCGGATTGGCTTCGTACATCAGCCTGATTCGTCCGGATTGGTAGCTTTCGCGGGAATCGGCCGGATACATGAAAATGCCGCCGCGGTTCAGGATGCGGTGCAGGTCTGCCACCATGGAAGCAACCCAGCGCATGTTGAATTCACCGAGGCGGGGGCCTTTCTTCCCGGCCTGCATCTCGGAAACATAGCGCTTCACCGGCGGCAGCCAATGGCGCGCGTTGGACGAATTGATCGAGTATTCGGCCGAATCGGCCGGAATCCGGATATCGCGCTCGGTCATGACCCACGATCCCATTTCGCGATTAAGCGTGAAACAGCTCACGCCGCGGCCGGTGGTCAGCACCAGCAGGGTTTGCGGTCCGTAGAGTGCATAACCGGCGGCTACCTGCCTGCTGCCGGGTTGCAGAAAGTCATTTTCAGTCGGGTTGGCCATGCCTTCAGGCGCCTTCAGCACCGAAAAGATGGTGCCGATAGAGACGTTCACATCGATGTTGCTGGATCCGTCTAGCGGATCGAACAGAAGCAGGTATTCGCCTCTCGGGTAGAGGTTGGAAATGGTATGGATCGTTTCCATTTCTTCGGAAGCCATTGCCGCCAGATGGCCGCCCCATTCGTTGGCATCCAGCAGGATCTCGTTCGACAGCACATCCAGTTTTTTCTGAATTTCTCCCTGCACGTTCTCAGTATGCATGCTGCCCAGCACATCGCCCAGGGCGCCCTTGCCAACCGAGTGGCTGATGGTTTTGCAGGCGCGCGCGACCACTTCGATCAACAGGCGTAATTCGTCCGGGATCGAATTGGACAAGCGGTTTTCTTCTATCAGGTGCTGGGTCAGGCTAATGCGACGTTTCATGATTTCCTTTTATTGTTCGGTAATGACTATTTCTTGACTGTGTTGCCGGCAGGCCGGTATCAGGCCGCCAGCGCCTTGGAGACGATTTCTTCCACGTCTTTCGACAGCCGATGGCTGGCCACCTGACGCAGTGCTTCCTGCATGCCGGCCTGGAGTTCGGGAGCGTATTTGCGCCAGCGGTCGAGACTGCGTGCCAGCCGTGCTGCGACTTGGGGGTTGATCGCGTCGAGAGCAATGACTTGTTCGGCCCAGAAACGGTAGCCGCTTCCGTCCCGTGCGTGGAACTGGGAAGGGTTGTTGTTGCAAAAGCTGAATATCAGGCTGCGTGCGCGGTTCGGATTTTTCAGGGTGAAGTCCGGATGTTCCGCCAGTTTGCGAATCGCCGTCACGTCGTTGGATGGAGCGGAGGCCTGCAGCGCGAACCACTTGTCGATAACGAGCACTTCCTTGCGGTAATCGCGGTAATTGCGGCGCAGGCATTGGACCGCGAGCTTCCGGGCCGCTGCGATGCTGGAATGCGCAAGCGAGGTCAAGGCTGCGAACCGGTCCGTCATGTTGTCTGCGACATCGAACTGGGACAGCGCAAGCTCCCGATGCGGAAGTTCATCCAGTTCCAGCAGGCAGGACAGGGCCAGGTTTTTCAGGCTGCGCCGGCCGGCTTCATGCGGCTCGGCATGGTATGTCCCCGTCGGCTGATGGGCAAGATAGATATCGAGCCATTCCGGCCGCAATGCGCGAGCCAGTTCGATGCGCATGAAACGGCGGGCCGCGAATACGGCCTGAGGGTCGATCTCGTCGAGTTGTTCGCCGATCACGGTTTCCGAGGGCAACGTCAGGATCAGTTCGCGCAATGCCGGGTCGAGCGAACTATCGGTCAGTACGGCCCGGAAGGCGTCTATTACCATCGAATCGAGCTCAAGCTTTTTGCCGGCGTGCGCGGCCGAGGCTAGCTTCAACAGGCGCCGCATAGTCAGCCGCTGGCCGGCTTCCCAGCGGTTGAAGTGATCGCTGTCATGCGCAAGCAGATGCACCAGTTCGCGTTCCGTGTAGTTGTATTCGAGCACGACCGGCGCGGAGAAATTGCGCAGGGCGGATATGGTCGGTTTCTCTTCGACCTGGGTGAACGTCCAGCTTTGCCGGGCCTGAGACAACTCGAGCACCACGGTCGTCGGCGCGGTCGAGTAATCACGCTCAAAAGGGGGGCCGCCGCCGAGCAGGAGCGGCATGTCGTTGCCGTTGCCGTCGAGCAGGCCGAGCGCAAAAGGTATCAGGAAAGGCCTCTTGCGGGGTTGTCCCGGCGTGGCCGGGCAGGACTGCGACAGCGCGACTTCAAAGGTTTTTGCCAGCGCGTCGTAGCGTGTCTTCAATTTCACGCGCGGCGTTCCGGCCTGGTTGTACCAGCGCTCGAACTGGGAAAGGTCGCGGCCGTTCGCGTCGGCCATCGCGGCCAGGAAATCGCTGCATTCGACCGCCTGGCCGTCGTGTCGCTGAAAATACAGGTCCATCCCTTTGCGAAAGCCTTCGC
>Ga0366764_1018_pt1:0-15000 | contig 20970 bp, 16 predicted proteins | sample TotcelHN113001M6_FD_207060 | JGI IMG/M metagenome (GOLD analysis project Ga0366764, IMG submission 207060) | Enriched cells from coal bed in the Powder River Basin, Montana, United States - Total cells N11 rep1 HSBNCT.N11.300.1.M6 ... | reverse complement strand
CTGTCTCCAACACCAACTCAGCGAAATTGAACTCTCCGTGAAGATGCGGAGTTCCCGCGGTCAGACGGAAAGACCCCGTGCACCTTTACTACAGCTTTGCAGTGGTGCTAGGGACTTCATGTGTAGGATAGGTGGGAGGCTTGGAAACATGGGCGCCAGCTCGTGTGGAGCCAACCTTGAAATACCACCCTTGAAGTCTCTGGCATCTAACCGTGGCCCGTGATCCGGGTCCGGGACCCTGCATGGCGGGTAGTTTGACTGGGGCGGTCGCCTCCCAAAGTGTAACGGAGGCGCGCGATGGTGGGCTCAGAGCGGTCGGAAATCGCTCGTCGAGTGCAATGGCATAAGCCCGCCTGACTGCAAGACTGACAAGTCGAGCAGAGACGAAAGTCGGCCATAGTGATCCGGTGGCTCCACGTGGACGGGCCATCGCTCAACGGATAAAAGGTACGCCGGGGATAACAGGCTGATGACTCCCAAGAGTCCATATCGACGGAGTCGTTTGGCACCTCGATGTCGGCTCATCACATCCTGGGGCTGGAGCAGGTCCCAAGGGTTCGGCTGTTCGCCGATTAAAGTGGTACGTGAGCTGGGTTTAGAACGTCGTGAGACAGTTCGGTCCCTATCTGCCGTGGGTGTCGGAGTTTTGCGAGGATCTGTCCCTAGTACGAGAGGACCGGGATGGACATACCTCTGGTGCACCGGTTGTCACGCCAGTGGCATGGCCGGGTAGCTAAGTATGGACGGGATAACCGCTGAAAGCATCTAAGCGGGAAACCCACCTCTAAACCAGAGCTCCCTTGAGAGCCGTGACAGACCATCACGTCGATAGGAGGCATGTGGACGGGCGGCAACGCTCGAAGCTAAGCCTTACTAATCGCTCGATCGGCTTGATCTCGACACCACACCAAACCGCGCCATGCGCAGCAGCAAGCCTGCTTGAAGGCCCTGCTTGACGCAACACCGCCAGTTCGATACATCCTCCCTCACTTGCACTGAACAAGCTTAGCGCTTCGGAAAAGCGTCGGTCTTGAGCCTGGGTGACCTGGTGGTCATGGCGAGGTGTCAAACACCCGATCCCATCCCGAACTCGGCCGTGAAAAGCCTCCGCGTCAATGGTACTGCGTCTTAAGACGTGGGAGAGTAGGTCGCCGCCAGGTCACTCAGCCTCAAGAGACGCTCATTCCAAAGCACAAGCTTGCATCGTCACCGTCCGTCACCCCATATCAAAGACATCCGCGGGGTGGAGCAGCCCGGTAGCTCGTCAGGCTCATAACCTGAAGGCCGCAGGTTCAAATCCTGCCCCCGCAACCACCATTACCGAACGCACCTGTTCGCGAAGGCCGGCCGCTCCCGCAGCGCCGGCCTTTGGTGCATTTGCGCCCAGCCCAAGGCTGAGCAGCGCCACCAGATCACCCTCCAGCGTTATCTCGACCCCTCGGGGATCGGCTGTGCCGAAGCGCACGGCCACCCGTTCGATCAGCGGGCGCAGCCGGTCGCGTGCTTCGATCCGGTGCTCCGGGTCATCCAGCGTCGCCGCCAGATCGGCGATCCGCTCCCGGTACAGGGCAGCCAAGTTGTCGGGCAATTCCACAAGCGGTGGGGAAGGGGAGGCCAGCGCCGCTTCCAGTGATTCGGCCTTCGCCTCCAACTCCACCATCAACCGGTGCAGGCGCTCGGTCAGCCGACCCTGGCGGGCGGTGGCATCCAGCCCATCGAGGTCCTGGCGCACCTTCATCAATTCGGCTTCCAGCCGCCGCTGTTCAGCGGTCTGTTCCTGCCCATCCGTCCGAACCGCCTCTCGGAAAGCGGCGATGAAGGCCGCCACCATGTCGTCCTGCATCAGCCGGTCGCGCAGGGTGTCCAGGACCGCCTCCTCCAACACACTCCGTCGGACGCTGCCCTGATTGGCGCAGGAGGTCGGCGAGAGCTTGGCGGTGATGCAGGCGAGATAATCACGGCCGGCGTTGCTGAGCGACGTGCCGCAGCCGGCGCAGACCGCGAGGCCGGTGAGCAGATGCTGGCGGCGGTGCTCCCACGGACGCACATCGCGGATGGCGCTGGATGCGGTAACGTCCATGGGCGTGGTGGAAAAACGCCCATGAAGGATCGGGCTGGGGCCGGGCGAAGCTCCCACACAGCGTAGCCCGGCCCCAGCCCGATCCTCCGCCTCGCAGACGGTGTGTTCGGCGGCAGGAGGTGGTCATCGCGCATCTTCGGTAAGGTCAAGTTGCGACACGCGACCACGACCAAGGACACGACGATGACCGACGACAGAATGGCACTGATCGAGCAAATCCAGAAGAGCACGGACGGCGACTTCCTGCGCTCAGTCGCCGAGCACACGTTGCACCGGCTGATGGACTTCGAGGTCGAGGCGCTGATCGGCGCCGCTCGCCATGAACGCACCGACACGCGCACCACCTACCGCAACGGCTCGCGCCCGCGCCAGCTCGACACCAGGCTCGGCACGCTGGACCTGAAGATCCCCAAGCTGCGCCAGGGCTCCTACTTCCCAGCTTTCCTGGAGCCGCGCAAAACCGCCGAGAAGGCGCTCACCGCCGTCATCCAGGAAGCGTGGATTCAGGGCGTCTCGACCCGCAAGGTCGATGACCTCGTCCAGGCGCTCGGCATGACCGGCATCTCCAAGTCCCAGGTCTCGGCGCTGTGCCAGGAAATTGATGAGCGTGTGCAGTCCTTCCTGGAGCGTCCGCTGGCGGGGGACTGGCCGTACCTCTGGCTGGATGCCACCTACCTGAAGGTCCGCCAGGGCGGCCGCATCGTGTCGATCGCCGCGATAATCGCCACCGGCGTCAATCAGGACGGGCGGCGCGAGATCCTCGGCCTCGGGCTTGGGCAATCGGAGGCGGCGATCTTCTGGATTGAGTTCCTGCGCGGTCTCGTACGGCGCGGGCTGAAAGGTGTGAAGCTGGTGATCTCCGATGCCCATGAGGGGCTGAAGGCGGCGATCAGCCAAGTGCTGTGCGCCACCTGGCAACGCTGCCGTGTTCATTTCCTTCGCTCGCTGCTGTGCCACGTGCCCAAGGGTCAGCAAACCGTGGTGTCGGCCGCTGTGCGCCAAGTCTTCGTGCAGCCCGACCGCAAGAACGCCGGTGAGGTCTGGCGCCATGTCGCCGATCAACTGCGGGCGCGCTTTCCCAAGGTGGCAGCACTGCTCGACGACGCCGAGCATGACGTGCTCGCCTACATGGACTATCCCGAGGCGCACCGCACCAAACTACACTCGACCAATCCTCTTGAACGTCTCAACAAGGAGGTCGAACGCCGCACTGATGTTGTTGGTATATTCCCGAACGAGGAAAGTGTTCGAACGCTCGTCGGCGCGATCTTGCTGGAGCAAAATGATGACTGGCAGCTCCAGCATCGTTACCTGACGCTCGAAACCATGGCCGGGATCGCCGCCGCCGATGAGCCCGCCATCACACCGCTCCCCTCAGCAAAGGCAGCCTGACCGACGACGCTCCTGACCACCTTCCAATTTCCACCACCTTGACAGACGTGACCGGCGGCGATGTAGAGCACCGTCCGGACGATAGGCCTGCCGCCGGCAATCGCCCGTGGGGCGGAGCGTTTGCCGCTGTCGCGGGCGACCGGGGCAAGGCCGACAAGCGACGCGATACGACGGCGGTCGAGTTGACCCAGTTCCGGCAGTTCCGCGATCAATGTCGCCGCGACGACGGCGCTGACACCCGGTATGGTGCGCAGTCTGCGGTCGATGACGGCCATTTCCGGATCAGCGGCAACGAGAGCCGTCATGCGCTCTTCTATCTTGGCGATTCGGCGGTCGAGCACGACGAGCAAGCTGCGGATGTCGGCACGAGCTTCGGCGTCCGCCGTCTGCTGGAGACGGGTCGCCTCCTGTTTGCGCATCGCCACGAGCTGGCGGCGGCGCGTCGCCTGCGCTTGGAGGGCGCGCCGCGCCGCCGCCAGCGGCTCCGTTGCTGCCGGACGGAGGCGAGCACCAAGCTCCGAAAGCATCCGGGCATCCACCCGGTCGGTCTTGCCAATGACTCACATGGCCCGGGCGAAGTCACGGGCCTGCCGTGGGTTTACGCGGCTGAATAGAACATTCGCCGTCTCCAACGCCTCGCGAAGGACACGGTCGTAGCCTCCGCTCGCCTCGAAGATCACCCAGGCGCCTTCCTTGATACACGCTTTGGCGAAACTGCGTGCTGCTCCGGGCGTGTTGTCGATTCGGCGAGCACCGGCAACGGGGTGGTGGATGTCCAGCCAATCCTTGGCGATATCCACACCAATGAAGAGTTCCTGCATCATGCTCCTGCCCCTGTCCTGCGGGGTCTGAACCGCCCCAGGTTTTCTGGAGGCCCCGTTTCTTGAGAGGATGGGGTCAACATGACGAAGCAAGCATCACCCAAATACGCCCCTGAAGTGCGCGAGCGCGCGGTTCGGATGGTGTTCGAGCACGAAGGCGAACATGCCTCGCAGTGGGCGGCGATCAGTTCGATCGCGGCGAAGATCGGCTGCACTCCGGAAACGCTGCGGGGCTGGGTCCGGCAGGCCGAGCGTGACCAGGGCAAGCGGCCGGGGCCGACAACGGACGAGCAGGAACGGATCAAGGCACTGGAGCGTGAGGTGCGGGAGCTGCGCCAGGCGAATGAGATCCTACGCAAGGCGTCGGCGTATTTCGCCCAGGCGGAGCTCGACCGCCCGTTCAAGAAATGATCGCCTTCATCGACGCGCACCGCGCCGTCCACGGGGTCGAGCCGATCTGCCGAGTGCTGCCGATCGCCCCGTCGACTTACCACGCCCATGCCGCCCGGCGGGCCGATCCGTCCAAGGCGCCAGCCCGCTCACGAAGCGACGCCGAGCTGAGCGGGGCTATCCGGCAGGTCTGGGACGCGAACTTCCAGGTTTATGGGTACGCAAGGTGTGGCGGCAGTTGCGGCGGGAGGGCATCGATGTGGCGCGCTGCACGGTTGCCCGGCTGATGAAACACATGGGTCTGAAGGGGGCGACACGGGGCAAGACGGTCCGCACCACGATCAGCGACCGGGCGGCGTCATGCCCCCCTTGCGGCGGCAGCGGTTCCGGAACGGAACCGCGAGAGCCGGCTGACCGGGTGAACCGGCAATTCCAGGCGCCGCGTCCGAACGCCTTGTGGTTGGCCGATTTCACGTACGTATCGACATGGCAGGGCTTTGTCTACGTGGCCTTCGTCATCGACGCCTTCGCCCGCCGCATCGTGGGCTGGCGGGTGTCCAGCACAGCCCACGCCGACTTCGTGCTGGATGCTCTGAAGCAGGCGCTCCACGACCGTCGGCCGATCAAGGGCAGCGGCCTCATCCACCACTCCGACCGTGGGTCGCAATATGTCGCTATTCGATACACCGAGCGCCTGACCGATGCCGGTGTCGAACCCTCCGTGGGCAGCGTCGGCGATTTCTACGATAACGCCTTGGCTGAGACCATCAACGGCCTCTACAAGACCAAGGTAATCCGGCGCCGTGGGCCATGGCGCACCCTGGAGGCCGTCGAATTCGCAACTCTGGAGTGGGTCGACTGGTTCAACCATCGGCGCCTCCTCGAACCCATCGGCAACATTCCTCCTGCCGAGGCCGAAGCGCGCTACTATGCCCAAACCGAGGACGTCGCCATGGCGGCGTGACTCAAATCAAATGGTCTCCGGAAAACCCGGCGCGGTTCAGTTCGAGCGTGGCCCGCCGTGTTGCATGGATGCGGTCGGTGTCGTAGGCCAAGGCCCTGTGTCCGTTCTGGTCGCCTGCCATGCCGCACAAGGTCAATGCCGCTCGTCGCTATCACATTCCCCGCCCGAAGCGCACAGTGACGAACTGGGCGCAGTATGATGCCGCCCTGCGCCAGCGTGGCAGTCTCACCGTGTGGGTCAGCGAAGAGGTGATTGCGGGCTGAAAAGCGGCGCCGCGCACTACGCCGGGTGGGCAGCCGAACTACTCGGACTTGGCGATCACGACTGCGCTCATGCTGCGCGCGGTCTTCCGACTGGCGCTACGCCAGACCGAGGGGCTGATCGGCTCCGTCCTCCAGCTGCTCGGGCTTGAACTGCCGGTGCCGGATCACTCCACCCTCGCCCGCCGCGCCCGAACGGTGACGCTGCCGGAAGCGCCGCGCTTGAGCGGCGGGCCCATCCACCTGCTGGTCGACAGCACCGGGCTGAAGCTGTGCGGGCCGGGCGAATGGTTGATCGAGAAGTACGGCACCAAGCGGCGGCGCTCCTGGCGCGCCCTGCACATCGGCATGGATCCGGGCAGCGGGCGGATCGTTGCAGCCACGCTGACCGACCGTGACGTCGATGATGCCTCCCAGGTCGGTCCGTTGCTTGACCAGATATCCGAACCCGTGGCCTCCCTGACCGGCGGTGGCGCGTACGACCGGAGCGGCGTCTACGCGGCCGTGCACGAGCGCCATCCCAAGGCCGCAGTGGTGGCGCCACCGCGCGTGGATGCCGTGCTCAGCGACACGGCGCACACCGTCCCCAGCCCGCTCGACCGTCACATCCAGGCCATCGCTGAGACGGGCCGATGGCTTGGCAGCGGAGCAGCGGGCACCACAAGCGGACCGGCGTGGAGAGCCAAATGGCACGCTGGAAGGGCGTCCTCGGCGAGGCGCTGCGCTTCCACGGTGACGCGGCGCAGGCCACCGAGGTCGCCATCGGTGTCGCGGTCCTCAACCGCATGCTCGACCTCGGACGCCCGAACTCCGTCCGCGTCGCCTGATCATCAGCGGGGCTGAGGCGATCTCTTGCCCTCATTACCTCCGTGCAACACGCTGTCGAAAGGCGCGAACTGTCAAAATCCGGCGGCAGCCAGAACGACGTTCGCAACCTCCGGGTTCTCCACGTCGCCGTGGTCCTTGATGTGGGTGCCGGCCTCCAGATTGTGGATCACGCCGGAGGTGAAGGTGTAGACGCCCTTTTCGTCCAGAATGTTGGCCTGGATGACCTGGTCTTTGGCCATATTGATCGCGCCATTCCGGCCGATTCCGCCGTAGGGATCGTTCGCGTCGCCGATGGCCGCTTGGTTGTCCCCCGCGATCCGCGACGCGATCGGATAGGCAAGCCCCACCGCGCGATCATTGCCCGTGTGCGTCACAATGATGGGCCCGTTGATCCCCTTCTTGGAAACGACGTCGCAGAAGAACCCGTTCTGTTTGTGCTCGCCGAACCCGCTGGCGAATCCGTTGTGAGAAAAGGCCGCCTGGAGCAGCGTCAGGCTCGACGGCTTCACGGCGGCCGGGCCCTTGGCGGCGGCGGCCATCACCCGCCCGCCGAAGCTGTGGCCGATCAGGTGGATCCGAAGGTCGTTGCGCGCTGTGCGCACCTCCTTCAGAAGTCCATTCACTCCAGTGCCGACGACCCCGGCGCGTTCCTTCATCTGGTAGTAGGTCGCGTAGTTCAGCAGGCGCCACGCCGCCGCCTTCATGCCGGAGAGCACCTCCCCAAGCCCCGCCGCCCCTCCGGCCGGTCCATTGGCTTGCAGTGCGGCCGTCCCGCCCATGCCTGGTGTGGAAACAGGCTTCTGCCGTACGGGCGCGACCAGCGCGGTCAGCAATTGGTCGCCGCTCCTCTTGAAGAACGTGGGCGAAGCGTCGTCCACGGTGTCCACGGGGGTCGGAAGCACCGACTTCACGAGTTCGGCGAACTCGTTGCGCGTCGCCGGGTCGTCCTGAAGTTTGTCGATCAGCGTCTTCGCCTTGTCCAGGGCCTGCGCGTGCTGGCGCGCCGACTCGGACTCATCGTCCTTGTCCTTGAGCTTGTCGAGCTTCTGCACCAGCCCTTCGTTCGGCACCGACTTCGGGATAATGGAGGCGGTTCCGCCAGTCCCGCCCTTCGCCGGGATCAGGTCCTCCTCCGCGAACTTCTTCGATGGCCAGAAAATACCGGCAATAGCGATCTTCCGGCTCGCGGGAGTCCGGGGGCCGGTCAGCAGCTTCGCGGCGTTCTTAAACAACTCGTCGTACAGCGCGCGTGCTTCGGCCGTGTCATTGTTCCAGCCGTGCGACACCACCATCAGATCGGTGATGGGATCGTCGCTGGCCTTCAGGGCATCCAGAAGGGCGGTCCGCTGCTCCGCGTTGTAAACCTTGCCATCCTTCGTGATCTCGATCGGGTAGAAAGGAAAGCCCTCGATCTTTTCCATGATGCCGCCCCCGTGGCTTTGTTGTCCGCTACACCGACTGGATGGCGCGCATCAGGTCCACCAACCCGCGCCCCTGGAAATAGACCGCCCGCCTCAGGTCTGTCGCGGTGTTCAGGAAGATGTCCTTGACGGCTTCCGGGCGGCCGATGAATTCGCGCCGGATCGACAGGAACGCCGCGATGACGCCGGACACGTGGGGGGCCGCCATACTGGTGCCGCTGTCCTCCCTGTATTCGGCCGCATTGCGGGTCTGGGCGTTCGCCATGTCGCCCGAACGGCACGAGATGATCTTCTCCCCTGGCGCTACGAGATCCGGCTTCAGGCGCCCGTCGCCCGTCGGTCCCTTGGACGAGAAGTAGGAAACGCCGTAGATGTGCGGGCTATCGCGGTGCGTGGAGCCGACGGTGATGGCGAGTTCCGCGTTGCCGGGATCGTTGATCGTGAGGTCGAGCCCCGCCGCCACCGGCCCCTTCGCCTCCGGCTGGTTGTAGCCGTACCCGGTGTTGCCGGCGGCGACCACGACGACCACGCCGGAGCGGACCAGCCGGTCCACTTCCACGCACAGCGGGCTCTGCCCGCAGGCGAACCAGTTCGGTTCGAAGTCATATCCGACGCTCATGTTCACGCCGTGCACGCGCAGGCGGCGACCGTTGCCGTTGAGTTCCTGCACGTACTCCAGCGCGGCGATGAGGTTGCTCGCCAGCCCCTCGCCGTTGTCGTCGAGGACTTTCAGGCTGAGGATCTTGCATTGCGGCGCCATGCCGGAGACGGCCGGGATGTCGTGGATCTCATCGGTGCTGACCTTGCCCATCTCGTTGCGGCGCCGTACCGTGGCGATGATGTTTTGGTTGTTCGTCGCCGTGAACTGGCCGGCGATGATTCCGGCGACGTGGGTGCCGTGCCCGGCAACGTCCCGCTTCGCCGTCGTGGCGAGATTCTCCTCGCTGGCGTTCCCCAGGCCGGTAAAGTCGCGATGCTGCAGGGGTGCCGCCAGATCCAGGTTCTTGTGCTTGGTGAAATGCGGATGGGAGCTGTCGACGCCGGTATCGACCACAGCCCACACGATGCCCTGGCCTAGCGCACCGAAGGCGTTGCGCGCGGCATCCGCCTTCACGGTGCTGATCGACTGGTTGCAGAAGCGGACCACCTTGTGGTCGAGCCAGATCTTGTAGAGAGCCGAGGGGCCCGGTTTGCCGTCGGACGTTGAGTTGTCCTGCATCTGCGCGTCGTTGAATCGGGCCAGTTCGCGGATGTTGCGGCCGCTCAGAACACCGAACAGGTACTGCTGGCTGTAGCGGCTCTTGGCATCGTTGATGTGCTCGGCCGTGGACGGCGCCGGCGATTGCGCCTTGCCCCTCGGAGCGGACTTCCGGCGCTTGCGTGGAGAGAGGGCGGGATCCTCTCCCCCGATCAGTTGCGCCACCCACTGGCGTACGGCATTACGGGCTCCTTCCCGGCCGCCGGTAAACTCAAGGTTCACGTCGATGATGATGTTGTAGAGTTGTTCCTCGCCGTGCTTCTTGATCTCGTCCAGGAGCGGGATGGCGATGACCGTGCGGTCCAGCGTTTCCGGTGTGAACGGTTTCCGCGTCGGATCGCTTTCCGGCAGGTCTCCGGGCGGATGGTTGGCGGCCATTGGATCCTCCCCTGGTTCCAGCGTACGGCGCTTGCAACCGACCGCTGTGCGAGCATTTTTATGTGCGCGATGCTCGCTCCTGTGGAGGACTCATGTCAATCACCGATTTTCACGGGTACTACTTCGAGAATCAGGGGATCAGCCATTGCGTCTTCCGCAAGGGACATGGACCAGGTGAGGTAATTCTCCACGAGTTGCCGGGCATGACCGAAGCCTGCATCCGCTTCGCCGAGACCGTCGCGCAGGACTTCACGGTGCATATGCCACTGTTGTTCGGCGAACCGGGCGACAACCGGCCGCTTCTTCAGCTCGGCAAGCTCTGCATCAGCCGCGAGTTCCACCTTTTCGCGCATGGTGGCGGCAGTCCTGTCACGAACTGGCTGCGGCGCCTCTGCAGGGCGGTGCACGCCGAGTGCGGCGGCCCTGGGGTCGGTGTCGTCGGCATGTGCCTGACCGGGAATTTCGCCATCTCGCTGATGGCGGACGAAAGCGTAAAGGCGCCCGTGACGGCGCAGCCGGCGCTTCCCTTGGGGCTGGGCAGCGGCAGCAAGGCGGCACTCGCCGTGACCGAGGACGACCTGCGGGCGGCCGCCGCGCGCGGCGGCGCCGGGACACCCCTCCTCGGGCTGCGCTTCAGCGGCGACCGGATCTGCCCGCCGCAACGCTTCGACACGCTTCGTCAGACTTTCGGAGCCGCCTTCCGGGCGGTCGAGATCGACTCCTCCCCCGGCAACCGCTTCGGCATCGGCCCCCGCGCCCACGCGGTTCTGACGCTGGAGTTCGTGGATGAGGAAGGGCACCCGACGCGTCAGGCCCGCGACCGCGTGCTCGGAATCCTCAGGGAGAGATTGCTCCCTCACGGACGATGGGGGACGCATCCAGCTCCCGCTGTTCTGATCGGGTTCAGAGGGTCTTCTGGGATGAGCGGAAAGCGGAAGTATAGCCAAACCGCTGTCGTGATGATCTCGGCGGGATAGCGGTAGCCGGCGTAGCGGGGAACGCGAGTCGTCATGCCGTCCCATACCCCGCCACCGTTGGCCCAGGCAACTGGGTGGACGACAAGTTGACGGTGCTGGCTGCGTGCATTGCCCGCAGCCAGCGACTTGTCAGGTACCCAGCGGGATGTCGCCCTTTTCCTGGTTGGTTCCAGCCTTGAGCGATTGGACCAAGGCGTCGAGGGTCATATTCTCTGCCTTGTTGGTGTTCGAAAAGCTCCCGGAAACACCGGTCACTGTATCGTTTCTCTTATCCAACGCACCTTGCAACATCGAAGCCGCCGCCTTGGCATTTCCTGGATCGGCGACATCCGCGGCCGTCGTTGCCGGGTTGGCTGCCGGTTGGTCCGACGACGCTGAGGCGGGGATCGGTGCCGCCGGTTGGGCGCTACGACCGATGCCCGGAATGTCCAAACCCGATGCGTATTGTTCCAAGGCATCCCGGTAATTGACTGGGGAAAAGCCAAGACTGGTCAGCTTTTGCGCGGCGGCGCTTCCCTTGGGATCGTTGACGGAAAGCAGGCCGTCCTCGGATTGCCCGAAGGCCAGTTCCGAAAACATCGCCATATTCTTGGAAAGGTCGCCGTTCACCAACCCAATTTGAATGGCATCGGCCTCTCCGCCGAGAGCGCTTTTCTGTTCGGCGTTGATGCCGGCGCTGATCTTGCGGACGTCCGGCATAAGCGCAGCCGCCTCGTCGGCCGAGATCTCCTTGTTTTCGAAGCGCTTGGTTATGTCGTTCACCCTTTGATTGACACTGTCCAGGGCTTGGGTCTTTTTCAGGAATGCGCTGTCGAGTGCCGTCTGCTTCGCCGCGTTGGCAAGATCCTCCTCATCTTTTGGCCGTTCGCGGGAAAAGCGTCCGAGAGCGGCGCTCGTCGCCAACGACCGTAGGCCAAGTGCCACGTCGTCTGCTGTCATGCTACCATTTGCGACGAATCCGCTCAGCATGTCGCGGGCCTTGGAATCAAGATGCTTGAAAACATCCGCAGCGGCACCGGTCAAGGCTTGGCCAAGTTTGCTGACCGAAACAACGTCACCCTTTGCACCAGTCGCGGCGGTCGTCATGTCCGCACCGGTTTTTGCTGTGGAGACCGCCTTCCATTGGGAAACGGCCGTGGTCGACGCAAAAGAGCCGATCATGTTGCTTGCCATGGATAAGGCCTCCTTCGAGCTTTCAGATTACGCTGCACCAAGTCATGGTCGAGTCAAAAAGATTAATAAACCACTAATTTATCCTGAAGCATCATCTCGTGAGTCCGATCAATCATAAAAGGTTAGGTTTAGAAGTAATCATTGTCATAAAATGGTATGCAATTTCTAAGATCTTTAATTTTTATATTGATTGCGTCTATTTCTCGGCATAGACAATTTTGTCCGGGAATATTGGCGGTTTAAATATCTTGTGGATGTTGCCATTTACTTCCAAGAAAGGTTGCAGTTCTGCGGCGTGGAACGTTAAATGGAACAAAGTCCGTGAAAATTCCTGGATGATTCGTCTAATAAGAAAGGAGCATTCAGATGACATTCTATAATGGCGGCCCCGAAAACGACACGATCAACGCGGGGACGGGACCAAACACCATTTTTGGCAATGCTGGGGACGACGATCTTTATGGGAACACCGATGTGGACGTTATCTACGGAGGTGATGGAAGCGATTTCATCGGAGGCCGGTCTGGTAACGACTCCCTTTACGGCGAGGCTGGGGACGATTTTCTGTATGGTGAAGCCAACAATGACCTTTTGAGCGGCGGCGACGGGAACGATGAACTCTACGGTGGAAACAACAACGATACCCTGTATGGCGGCGCCGGGGATGATTGGATCGTTGGCGACGGAACCGGCGAGAGCGGCCAGGACCAGATGGCAGGAGGCGCCGGCAACGACACCCTGCAAGGGGGCGCCGACAACGACCGGTACATCTTCAATTTCGGCACCGACGGACGCGACAATATATACGACAATCAGGGCGACTACGACAGCCTTATCATCAGTGGAGTTTCAAACATCAGCGCATTAGGGATCACCAGGAGCGGCAGCGATGTCTATGTATATACCCGCGCTGACGCTGGGGATGATGGAATTCTTAATGAATACATTCGTATCCACAATTACTACAATGGAAGCTCTTTCGCAGAAGGAAAAATTGAGCTTCTGACGGTGAATGGAACCTCCTACAACTTCCATGACCAGATCAGCCTGTATTGGCAGACCTGATCGCGGTGCGCGCCGGGACATCCGTCCAGGCGCGCATTCGGTGGTGGCATCCACTGGGGGAAGAGCGTCTCCAAACTCGAATCCCCACGATCTCACGAAATCCCCGCTCGGCAATGGGACGTGATCAGCTTCAAATCGATACGAAGCATTCGATGAGATCGCTTTGCCCACCGGAGTTCCTAAGCAAAATTCCTTGAAAATGCCGGAGCGCCATGCAGGTTGAAAATTCTGTAGTGCGGGTCTTTGCACGCTGTTGGCCGGCCTTGTTGTGGGTGGCCGGTTTCAGCCTGCTGATCAACCTGCTGATGTTGACGTCATCGCTCTATATGATGCAGGTCTACGATCGCGTGCTGTCGTCGGGTAGCCTGTCCACCTTGCTGTTCCTGTCGTTGATCGCCGTCGGTGCCATTGCGTTGATGAGCATCCTCGACTACACCCGCACGCGGGTGCTGTGCGTGCTCGGCGACTGGCTGGAGCGACGCTTGGGGCCGCCGATGTTGGAGCGGATGGTGGACGGTGCGCTGTCCGGTTCGGGTGAACCGCGGGGCACTCGGACCGAGATCCTGCGTGATCTTGGCACGGTACGCGGCGTGTTGAGTGGCGGGATCGTCTTCCTGTTCGATGTTCCCTGGGTTCCGGTCTATCTCGCGTTGATCTACCTGCTGCATCCGATGCTGGGGCATCTGGCGGTGATCTCGGCGGTGCTCCTCTTCGCTCTGGCGCTTGTCAACGACCGTGTCACCGGTGCCAGCCTGCGCGAGGCCGCCGCAGCGAGCAATCGGGCTCTTGCGACAGCCGAGGCCGCGGCACGCAATGCCGAGACGGTGGAGGCCATGGACCTCCTGCCGGGATTGACCCGACGCTGGCGGCATGATCACGGCTTTGCCCTGGGTCTGCAGAATGGTGCGCAATGGCGCAACGCGGCTCTGCTGAATATCACCAAGTTCCTGCGCCAGATCGTTCAGGTCGCCCTGCTTGGCACCGGTGCCTGGCTGGTGGTGCGGCATGAGATGAGCGGCGGCTCGATGATGGCCTCGTCCTTGATCATCGGCCGTGCGCTCGCACCGGTCGAGCAAGCGATCGGTGGCTGGCGCCAGGTCAGCGCCGGCCGCGAGGCGTTTCGTCGTCTGACGGCCGCCTTCGCCCGACCGCTCAGGCGTCCGGCTGGCCTGCCACTCCCGGCTCCGACAGGGCGCTTGACCGTCCAGGCCGTTGCCTTCCGTCTTGGCGACAAGGGCCTTCCGATTTTGAACAGCGTGTCGTTCGAGGCCCGGCCAGGCGAGGCCTTGGCAATCATCGGTCCATCGGCGGCCGGAAAATCGACGTTGGCCCGCCTGCTGGTTGGGCTGCACCCGCCGCTGGCCGGGGTGGTCCGGCTGGATGGCGCCGACCTGTTCCAGTGGCGGCGCGACGATGTCGGTCGCCACATCGGCTATCTGCCGCAGGAGGTCGGGCTGTTCGCTGGCAGCGTAGCGGAGAACATCGCCCGACTCGGCGACCCCGACCCGGAAGCGGTGGTCGCGGCGGCGCGGCTGGCCGATTGCCACGCCATGATCCTGCGCCTGCCCAAGGGTTACGACACCGAGATCGGCGAGGGTGGCGCCTTCCTCTCCGGCGGGCAGCGCCAGCGCATCGCGCTTGCCCGCGCGCTGTACGGCGATCCCAAGCTGATCGTGCTCGACGAGCCCAACGCCAGCCTGGATGCCGAAGGCGAACAGGCGCTGAACCGCGCTATCGCCGCGTTGAAGGACCGTGGCGCCTGCGTCATCCTCATTGGCCACCGGCCCGGCACGCTGGCCCAGGTCGACCGCGTGGTCGCCTTGCGCAATGGCCGGGTGGAAGCCTTCGGTCCGCGCGCCGAGGTGCTCGAGGGGCTGAAACGCCACAGTCTGCGCAGCGTTCCGGCGGGAGCGCCGGTTGCCGCACAACTCACCGCCCAGCCCATTGCCCAGCCCAATGATCGACAGGACTGACCATGACCCGTGACCGCGTG
>Ga0366764_1016_pt1 | contig 23319 bp, 21 predicted proteins | sample TotcelHN113001M6_FD_207060 | JGI IMG/M metagenome (GOLD analysis project Ga0366764, IMG submission 207060) | Enriched cells from coal bed in the Powder River Basin, Montana, United States - Total cells N11 rep1 HSBNCT.N11.300.1.M6 ... | reverse complement strand
AAGCAGGTAATCGATTTCATCTTCGGAGAGCGCCAGGCCAAGATCGACGTTCGCCTGGTTCAGCGCATCCTTGCCGCCCGCCAGCAGATCGATTGATTCGAGCGGCTTTGCCTCCAGTTCCTGGAACAGGCCGGCTGCGTCCTTTGGATCATGCAATACCGTTTCGGTCATCCGATCGTGCAACAGGGCGGCCAATGCCTGAAATTCCGCCTGCGCCGGTTTGCCGTTGCGTTGAATCCGATACAGGATGCCGCGCTCGATACGATGGATATGGGCCATGCCGCAGTTGTGCGCAATGTCCGTCGCCTTGGACGCCCACGGTGAAATCGTTCCGAAGCGCGGAACCACGACAAAATTGTCGCCGCTCTCACTGCCGGAAAAAGAATCGCCGTAAGTCAGCAGCGCCTGAAGCTTGCCGACATCATCGGATGCCAGCTCTGCCGACGAATCGATAAAATGCAAAAACTGCCCATGCACGCCTTGAACCGAGGGATCGATTGCTTGCAGGGCGGACAATAGGCGTTGGGCGCGAAAGACGGACAGGGCATTGGAACCCGACAAAATCAGCATGGCGTGTATGAAAGTGAGTGCAGAAGTGCTGCAATATTAGTAAGTTTGACATTATACCGTGCAGAGAATCCATAAGCTGAAACAGGGAGCGCAATTGCCTGTCGTTTCGAACTGGCGGGATCATGGACCGCGTCGCGGCGGATTCCCCTGCGTCCCGGAATGACAATACATGCCCTCAAGCCGAAGCAGGAGGCAGCACGATCGACACTATCAAGCCGCCCGATTCCCGATTCTTCAACTGCAGCCTGCCGCCGTGACGCTTTATTACCCGATTCACGATGGCAAGGCCGAGCCCTGCGCCATTTGCCTGTCCGCGTGCCGTATCAAGCTGGGTGAACGGATGCAGCAGCCTTTCCCGATCGTCTTCCGGCACGCCTGGTCCATGATCGGCGATCTCGATGAGAATTTCGCTGCCTCTGCGGTGGCAACTGATCTCTACATCGGCAATGCTGCCACCTTCCGAGCGGCCATAACGCCGCGCATTTTCCAGGAGATTATTGATTACCCGTTGCAACTCCGTGGCATTTCCATCTACTGAAACGTCCTCATCCAGATCGACGGAAACATGCATGGCAGGCAATCGCCCTGCTTCCTGTGCCGCCTCTGCCAGCAGCGCGGTCAGGTTGACCGGAGTGAACCCGGCGCTGTCGGCCGGTTTTGCGTAATCCAGAAATTGCCCAATGATCGCATCCATTTGCTGGATATCCGACTGCATGCCGTTTCTTTCCTGCTCGGTCAGATTGGCCATTTCCAGTTCAAGCTGCATTCGCGTCAGCGGAGTACGCAGGTCGTGCGAGATACCGGCCAAGATGAACGTCCGGTCGGAATCCACTCGCTCCAGATCCCTGACCATCTGGTTGAAGCTGACGTTTGCCTCCTTGACTTCGACCGGGCCGGTCTCCGGGAGCGGCTGCGGCGGCTCGCCTCTTGCCATTGATTTGGCGGCGAAGGCCAGACGCGCCAGCGGCTGATTGATCAGACGAGAGATGAACGCCGCGCCCATCAGCGACATGACCAGCACCAGCGTTGCCCAACCCAGCCATTGCAGTCCGGAGACACGCTCAAAACGGTTTCTCTCCAGCATGAGCCAGTACTCGTCGTCGTCTTCTATTTTAAAGCTGATCCAGAAGCCCGGAATATCGTTGACCATGCTGGCGAATTTTGTATCGTCGCCAAGTTTTGCCCTTACGCTCCTCTGCAGGTTGGGCATCAGGGCACTGTCCAGAGGCGGCTCGATACGGTCAGTCGCTTCCAGCGGATAGATCCTTATGCCTTCGTTGCTGGCGAGATCGAACAACAATTCGCGCCGCGATTCTGGCGCGGAGTGGGTCAGGGCAGCCCGTGTAATCGTGACGACCGAAACCAGTTGCGCGGCGAACTGCTGCGCCATAGGGCCGCGTTCAACCACGCGAAAACTGGCCACCCAGGTCCCCATGCTGAGGACCAGAAGGAATCCAAGCAGGAAAAAGGTGCGCCAGAACAGTCCGCTTTTAATCCAGGGAAGTCGGGGTGGCAACGTAGTCATCTTATGCGGCAGGAATTTCGGCTTATCGCGGCTGCCCGTCCGGAATGAAGACGTAGCCCAAGCCCCATACCGTCTGAATATAGAAGGGATTGGCAGGATCGGGCTCGATGAGCTTGCGCAGGCGCGAAATCTGTACATCCAGACTGCGGTCGAACACCTCATATTCACGTCCTCGGGCAAGCCCCATCAGCTTTTCCCGAGACAGAGGCTGGCGCGCGTGGCGCGCAAAGACTTTGAGCACGGAAAACTCTCCGGTAGTAAGGGGGATGACTTCGCCGTTCTTCTTCAGGGATCGCGTGCCCAGATCGAGAACGAAGTCGCCGAAAGTGAACGTCTGCGGCGTTTCCGACGGCGAGCCGGGAACTTCCTCGGGGCCGCGCCGCCGCAAAACGGCGCTTATGCGCGCGACGAGTTCGCGCGGATTGAACGGCTTCGGCAAGTAATCGTCCGCACCCATCTCGAGACCGACAATGCGATCCGTATCCTCGCCTTTGGCGGTCAGCATGATGATCGGCGTCTTGTCGCCGCCGCCGCGCAAGCGCCTGCAGATGGAAAGACCGTCTTCGCCCGGCAGCATCAGGTCCAACACCAGCAAGTCAAAGCGTTCGCGCACCCATAGCTTATTCATGGCCTGCGCGCTTTCGGCCGTGACAACGCTGAAACCTTGTTCCGTCAAATAGCGTCGAAGCAAGTCTCGCAATCGGACGTCGTCGTCAACCACCAGAATTTTTGCCTGGTGGGCATGGGTAACTGAAGGGTGTGCTGCATTCATTGCCTGGCCCCTAAAAAAACGATGCTAATAGAAGTCATACCACAAACACGAGAATTTCGAAGACGAGCCTGATGCAAGCAACTGTAATTCATAGTCGCTGCTCCCTCTAACTTTTGTTCAAGCCGGAATAAATACCGATTGCGTTGCGCTCATTGCAAATTGACACTATTATTTGCGCGTAGCACGAAACTGCTCCGGTTCCAGCCTGAACTAAAATCTTCTATTCGGGAAAGTAAGTACTAATTAAGTACTAATGGTAACGTTAGATAGAATACAGTAAAACCCGTGTCCGGCCAGCCATTACAATCAGTTACACACTTTACCTTGTCGCACTTATAGTCGCGCCTTAAGCAGATTACACTTGATAAAAATTACCGCACTCTAAATCATACCGGCCTGGCTCTTAAGTTAAATTTGTATGAAAGCAACACAAAAAATTCTGATCATGTTATTCCTGTGTGCCGGGATGGGGTATGCATACGCGAATCCGGGGTGGCGGCGCGACAACGAGCACGACCAGAGGCAGAATAAGTCCTATGACCAGGAGACGCGCAGGGAAGAGATTCGCGCCCAGGGCTATCGCGCCGCCTCCCCGTCCGGGAACTCGAATAGCCGGAACACGAATCCGCCGCCTAAGTACGATGGCCCTCCTCGTCGATACGGCAAAATGTCGCCCGAGGAGCGGCGCGCCCTGCGTCGCCAGATCAATGAAGCGGGCCACACTATTTACTAGAACAGCGGCGCCAAACAGAAATTGACCAACAAATCATCATTTGCTGGCCAAACCCTTTGTTTTCATGGCATAATTTCAGGTTGGATAATTTGGATTATCCCAAGATTAAATTCAGGCAAGTGATTGGCAATCGGATCAGGGTGAAAGTGGATCGTCGAAGTGCTGATTGGCTACCTCACACATTTTAAAGGCAAGAAAATGAAAGAAGGCATCCATCCCGATTATCGTGACGTTGTATTTCACGACGTCTCCTGCGACTTCAAATTTATCAGCCGCTCGACTATTCAGACCCGCGACAAGATCGAGTTCGAAGGAAAAGAATATCCGCTGGTCAAAGTCGAGGTATCTTCCGAATCTCATCCGTTCTATACCGGCAAGCACAAGATCGTGGATACCGCCGGTCGCGTGGAAAAATTCCGCCAGAAATTCGGCAAAGTCGGTTCCAAAACGCAAGCAGCTGTTTAATTCTGCCGCGTTGTTAAAAAGGCAGCTCCGGCTGCCTTTTTTATTTGCGCAAGAGATAATTTACTAAATCTGTATCAAAATAGCGCGCATGCCCTATAACACCGACATCGCCGCCCCTTCCTTGAAACCCGTACGGCTCCCGGCTTCAGCAACGTTCCTGCTGCCGCGCTGGGGGTTGGTTCTTCTCTGCCTGCTCTATATTCTGCCGGGACTAATCGGGCGCGACCCATGGAAAAATGATGATGCCGCCGGTTTTGGCATCATGTGGACGATGGCGCATGGCGGCCTGAACGACTGGTTGTTGCCGCATATCGTGGGCCAACCGATGCCGCAGGAAGGTCCACTGACTTTCTGGCTCGGCGCGATCTGCATCAAGCTTTTCGGCTGGCTGCTGGGCGATGCGCTGGCGGCAAGAATGGCTCCCCTGTGCTTCTTCATGTTAGGCGCCGTTTCCGTGTGGTACTCGACTTACCTGCTCGGCCGCCGCGCCGAAGCGCAACCGATGCAGCTTGCTTTCGGCGGCCAACCGGAACCCAACGACTATGGGCGGGTACTGGCCGACGGCGCCTTGCTGATCTATCTCGGCTGCATCGGCCTGCTGCTGCACAGCCATGAAACCCGCGCCGAGGCGCTGCTTGTATCGCTGGTTGCTTTCCTGTTGTACATGAGCGCGCGCTATGTCAAGACACCCAGCTTGCGCAATGCCTGCATGCTCGGACTGGCGCTCGGATGCATCACGCTGACTCACGGCTGGGTTGTGCCGCTTGGCTTGTGGCTGAGCTTCTTTGTCAGCTTCCGTCTGCTAAACCTGCAAACCGGGCGCAGCGTGCGCCATTTATTGATAGCTGTTGGCGTCGCCATAGCCATCACCTCGCTCTGGCTTTTCAGCGCGAGCGCGTTTCGCCCTTTCAATAGCACGCCGTTCGACGGCTGGATGGGCTGGAATTACTCCCAGTTGGAGCTTCCCAGCTACGAATCGATAAAATATTTTTTCAAGAACGGCCTCTGGTTTTTCTGGCCGGCCTGGCCTTTTGCAATCTGGGCGCTGTATGCATGGCGCAGACAGCGGCAGGCGATGCACATTCTCTTGCCGCTATCGTTTGTAGTCGCTTTGTCGATTGTCGCCTTCCTGAATCCGAATGCTGAAGAAGTCGCCCTGCTCCCTCTATTGCCTGCGCTGGCAATGCTGGCGGCATTTGGACTACCGACCATGAAGCGTGGAGCTATCAATGCGGTCGACTGGTTCTCGGTCATGACCCTGACAACCAGCGCCGGATTCATCTGGATCGGCTGGATCGCGAAACAAACCGGCTGGCCTGCTCAGATCGCCAAAAACGCTTTCAAGCTCGCACCCGGCTTTAAGCCGGAGTTCAGCCTGATCGCTTTTCTGGTTGCTGCCGGAGCGACTATCCTCTGGTTCTTACTTGTGTTCTGGCGCCTGTCGCGCCAGCCAGTCGTTTTATGGCGCGCCGTGGTGCTTTCATCAGGCGGTGTAATCCTGTGCTGGTTGCTGCTGACGACCCTGTGGCTGCCATGGATCAACTATGGCAAGAGCTACGCCACCGTAGCGCGGGAAATTGCGCAAAAACTGCCCGATTCGGCCTATTGCGTCGAGACAAATGTTTCTTCGGCGCAACGAGCATCGTTCGCATATCTGGGAGGAATCCGTTTTGCCGGCTTTGATGACGGCCAGTGCAAGTTTGTCCTGCTGCGGGCTTATGCGGTCAAGAGAGGTGAACCCGCTCAATATCCGGCTGTCAACGGAAAAACCAGAATTCTATGGGAAGGCCACCGCCCGGCTGATCGGGACGAGCGCTTTCGCCTGTATCAACGCGTGAAATAATGCTGCATCAAGGCCCGCAAAAGCAGACCTTTCGTATCGTCAGCCTGGCATGGCCAATACTCATAGGCCAGCTGGCCGTGATCGCCAACGCCGTCGTGGATACGATGATGGTGTCGCGCTTTTCGGTTACCGACCTCGGGGCTCTGGCGGTCGGCGCATCGATTTACATCAGCGTATTTGTAGGACTTAACGGCGTACTCCAATCCCTCTCTCCGATCATCGGCCAACTCTATGGAGCACGCAGCTTTTCCGCAATCGGCGGCGAAGTCAAGCAAGGTGTCTGGCTGGGACTTTTACTTTCATTCATTGGCGCATTGCTGCTGATATTTCCGCAACCGCTGCTATCGGTGACGCAAGCATCGCCGGAACTAACCGCCAAGGCGTCGTTATACCTGCGCACGCTCGCCTTGGCGTTGCCGGCCTCTTTGGGATTCGTGATCTTCGGCGCGCTGAACAATGCGATGGGCCGGCCGAAAATGGTGATGGCGCTTCAGGTTTCGGCCCTGTTGCTGAAAATCCCCCTAAACGGATTATTTATTTTCGGCGGCCTTGGCCTGCCTGCCTTGGGCGGGCCGGGGTGCGCGATCTCGACCGCGATCACTTCCTGGCTGATTTTGGCTGCGGGGTGGCTGATCCTGCGCTTCAACCCGTTTTATAAACCATTTCAGCTGTTTGGCTCCGGCTTTCAGGCACCGAGATGGGCTTCGCAAAAAGAACTCCTGAAGCTCGGCATCCCCGTCGGCATGAATTATTTCATCGAGGTGACTGCGTTTACTTTCATGGCGCTCTTCATCGCCCGGCTCGGCGAAACGGCTGTTGCCGGCCACCAGATCGTCGGCAACTTCGCCACCGTGCTGTACATGCTGCCGTTATCGATAGCCAGCGCCACCGGCACGTTGACTTCACATGCGATCGGCGCACACGACATGAACGGAGCCCGGCGCATCGGGTTTGCCGGGATTCGACTTGCCGCCCTGGCCTCGACATCGATTGGCGTACTGGTATGGTTTGCGCGCGATTTCATCGTGCGCGCCTATACCCCCAACGAATCGATCGCGGCGACCGCGCTGCCGCTTTTCCTGTTTATCGCTTCTTACCAGTTCTTCGACGCCCTCCAGGTAACCGCGTCGTACATTCTCCGCGCGCACAAAGTCGTGCTCGCTCCAACCGTTATGTATTCCTTGACGTTGTGGGGTATCGGACTGTTTGGCGGTTACGTGCTCGGCCTGGATCCGTTCGGCCTGCATCCGCCAAAAGCGATCACCGGAGTGGGGGGATTCTGGTTTGGCACCAGCATCAGCCTGGTCATTCTGGCAAGCGGCATGCTGTGGCTGCTGCTTCGCACGCAAAGAAAAGCGCTGCGAGCATAATCTGCATTGCCAGGCGGGGTTGCATTCTGATCAATCCCAAACCATGCTCATTGGCATGGAACGTATCGTTCAGTCAGCGCTAGAATACAGTTACGAGCACGCACGCATTTCCGGTGCCGGAACCTTTTAAGGATCGAACTCATGGCCAAATACATCATTTGCCTCGGAAAATCCACACTCGACCGTATCTGGCCGGTTTCCGAATTGCCGGCATCAGGAGGAAAGTACCCGGCTAGCGATTATCTCGAATTAGGCGGAGGCATGGCGGCGACTGCGGCGGTTGCGGTCGCGCGCCTGGGCGCTAAAGCCGCTTTTTATGGTCGCGCGGGTAAGGATCGGGCCGGACAGGCAATGCTGGAGGAACTGGCCGGCTATGGCGTGGATGTATCGCAATTCCGCTTGTTCCCAGGTGGCAGGTCATCGGTTTCCGGTATTCTGGTTGATAAGGAGGGCGAACGCATAATCGCCAATTTCGGCGGCGCCTCCATTCCGGACGACGCAGGGTGGCTGCAACTGGACGATGTCCAGAACACCACTGCCGTGCTGGTCGACGTGCGCTGGAAAGAAGGCGGCGTTGCGATTTGTTCCGCCGCACGCGCGCTTGGAATCCCGACCGTCATGGACGGCGAAATTGCCAATGACGATATTTTCGCAGCGCTTCTGCCGCAGGTTGACCATGCGATATTTTCGCTGCCGGGCCTGCGCTCGTATGGCGGCGGCAAGATCAGCAGCCACATGCAGATACTGCAAAAAGTACGCAGCCTCGGGTGCCGGGTTGCGGCTGTAACGATGGGAGCCCAAGGCTGCTTGTGGATAGATGAGGAAGGCGCGCATCACCAGCCGGCTTTCGGAGTACAGGTAGTGGACACTACCGGGGCCGGCGACGTGTTTCATGGCGCCTACGCGCTTGCCTTGGCCGAAGGAATGGATATCCCTGCCGCGATGCGTTTTGCGAGCGGCGTGGCGGCGTTGAAGTGCACTCGCCACGGCGGTCGCGCCGGCATTCCGAACCGCGAGGAAGTGGACCGGTTTCTGGCGCAGCAAACCCACTGACCGCTTAAAAACCGTCCAGGAACCGCATAATTGGCTGCATCATCATTAAATGAGACTTTTCGCCGAAAATTTTCATAAGAGTTGCAATAATGGCTCTGCTTGCGGCGGCCGCGCTCTACGATCGTCTTCCGAGTACGACAGTAACCGTCATTCCTGCAGAGGCTGCTTATGCTGCTGCTTCCCCACCTGAGAAGTTCTGAAAAAATCGAACAGCTGCGACTGTTCTACGCATTATGGCCCGACAAGGCCACGAGGGATGCGCTGGCGAACCTGCAATTCTCATTGCGTGGCCGCATTATCCTTCCGCAAAACCTGCATATAACCTTGGCGTTTCTCGGGAATCAGCCGGCCTGGCTGCTGCCGACCTTGCGCACAATACTGGAACGGCTGAATTTTCCGCGAATCGATTTGAAGATAGACCGGATCGGCTTTTTTGCAAGAAGCCGGATCGCATGGGCCGGAATGAACGCGGTTCCGCCCGAACTGTCGGAACTGCATGCCGCGTTGCGTAAGGAACTGGAAAAAAACCGGATTCAGCACGATGAAAGGGAGCGCTTCACTCCGCACATTACGCTGGCCCGCAAAGCCATTCGAACGGAGACCGTTTCTTTCGCTCCTATCAGCTGGCATGCCGATCATGTTGCGCTGGTGAATTCCCCTATGAGCGGCGCCGGATCGCTTTACCGGGTGCTTGCGTCACGGGGCGTTATGCAATGACAGGCTCGGGGATAACCGATTCCTGCCCAGCTTGAGCCGCCACGGCATTTGCGCTCTCGGCAAGCTTCCGTAATGCATGCGCGGCCGCGGCCATGCCGAAACTGGCCGTCACTACCATGGATGAGCCGAATCCGGCACAGTTGAGTCCGGTTATGCCCGCGTTTCCTCCGGCATCGAGCAAGCAGGCGTCCTCGTTCTCCGGATAGCGCAATGGTTCGGTCGAAAACACCGCATCGACCCCAAATTTGGTCTTGCTCCCACGCGGGAAACCGTGTTGCCGGCGCAAGAGCTTGCGAACCTTTGCCAACAGGGGCTCCTGTTCGGTCCGGCTCAGGTCGCAGATTTCTATGCGGGTCGGATCGGTCTGCCCGCCTGCCGCGCCGATGGTTATAAGCGGCGTGCCGTTCGCACGGCAATAGGCGATCAGCGCCGTTTTGGCCGTCGCGCTGTCGATCGCATCGATCACATAATCATAGTCATGCGCACCGATCATGCTGTCGAGGTTATCGGGAGAGATAAAATCTTCGATCTGGCGCACGCGGCAGTAGGGATTGATCTGTGAGATCCGCTCGGCAAGCGCAGTAACTTTCGCCATGCCGAGCGTATCCTGCAAGGCTTGAATCTGGCGATTGATGTTCGACTCGGCCACATTGTCGAGATCGATCAGCGTCAAGCGGCCAATAGCGCTGCGCGCCAACGCTTCTACTACCCACGACCCAACGCCGCCTACGCCGATGACGCATACGTGCGCCGCACGGAAGCGCTCCAATGCTGCATTGCCGTACAAACGCCCTACTCCTCCGAAGCGGCGGGCAAAGTCGACACTGACCGCTCTTTCCGGAGCGGAATTCTGGCTTATTGTATTCATTCCTCAATTGTACCGGACAGCAATAAATCTTTCCGGAAGGGAAAACTTACCGCTTGATTCTTCAGGGGAACATCGTCGAAAGCAAGTCATCCCTGCTCAAGATCAGAATAGAAGCAGGTGTGCACGCTATAAGCTAATGATCGACATATCTGCAGGTGTTGGTGTAATATTAACTAATACAAGGTGCAATTATTGATGTGCAACAGGCTCCAACGGCCCTGTTGCAGTATTCTGACCGGAATATTTCACAATAAGGTGAGAATGGAAATAAAGCGTCGCTTTCGGCAATTTAAGCTGCCTCTGAACAGGGGTACGCAGACGATGCTTTTTTCATTCACGCTTGTGGGATTCCGGTACAGCTTTTTTTGCCTGCCAGCCTTTTCAATAGCTCGCCATAGACTGCGGCTTGCTTCTCGTCCAAACGCTCTGCTTCCCCTCCGCGCCCTGCGCATTGATTCATTCGATTTGAAATGAGAAGCCCATGCCGATAGCCGCCCTTCGCACGAAATACTCTCGCGCAGGCTTGCCGCTATCGGGTTCGCCGTGCGGGCTCCGGGCGCAGTTCGCCAAGTGGATTGGGGACGACGGCACGAGCCGCATGGCGGGATATGGCTTTTTGAGCATGGCGGCGGTTACGCCTGGCAACAGCGAATCGTTCTTTCATGATCGTATTTTTACGCGGCAAGCTAATGATTCTTTGCAATACAAGCGTCTGAACTCGGAACGTTATTGGAACTTGTTTTATAGATGAAGTTATGCAAGCGGCCCAATTTTGAGAAGGGCTGTCTTTAACGAAGTATCGGCTCACATACACGGAGGAAATTGTGTTTTGGGAAAAGAAACTGGAAAAATGGGTTGACGGCATCCGCACCAAAAACGCCATGCCGCTACGGCTCGAGTTGTGGAACGGCCAACAGTACGATTTCGGCGTGGGAGCTCCGCAAGTCACTATACGAGTGCCTGGCATCTCTTCGCTAAGCTATCTTCTCAAGCCGACGCTGGACAACCTCGGAACAGCTTATGTGGAGGGCAAGCTCGAAATCAAGGGAAGATTGAACGAAATGATTTCAATCGCCAACTTGCTCGCGTCGTCCACTATTCCTTCGGAAGGAAAGCTGGGGCGCATGAAACGCCATTTCCGCCATAACAAGGAGGTGGATTCCGAAGCGATCCGTTATCACTATGATGTTTCCAACGAGTTCTACCAGCAATGGCTGGACCCGAACATGCTGTACTCGTGTGCCTACTTCGAACAAGGCGATGAAGATCTTGCGACGGCACAGATAAAGAAGATCGACCATATACTGACCAAGATTCAGCTTCAGCCGGGCAACCGCTTGCTCGACATCGGATGCGGCTGGGGCGCTCTGGTTCTTCGCGCGGCGGAAAAATTCGGCGCCCGTTGCGTCGGCATCACTTTATCCGAAAGGCAGTATGAACTGGCGCGCGAACGCGTGAAGCAGGCCGGATTGCCCGACCGCGTCGAAATCAGGCTCGAAGACTACCGCGACGTTCAGGGAAATTTTGAAAGAATCACCAGCGTCGGCATGTTCGAGCATGTCGGACTGAGACATCTGAAAGACTATTTTGCAAAAATGCGCTCGCTGCTGACCGATGATGGGGTTGCAATGAACCACGGCATCACGTCGACGGATCCGGAAAGCGGCGACACGCCGTTCGGGGGCGGCGAGTTTATAGAGAAATATGTATTTCCTCATGGCGAACTGCCGCATATCGGCCTGGTATTGAAGACCATGCAGGAAGGCGGCATGGAGGCGCTGGATATTGAAAACCTGCGCCATCATTACGCCCGCACTTGCGCCATCTGGGCCGAAAACTTCGAGAACAACACCGACAAGATCCAGACCCTGACCGACGACAAGCACTATCGCATCTGGCGCGTCTATCTGGCGGGCTGCGCCTACGCATTTGCCCAGGACAGAATTGCGCTGTACCAGGTCGTGTGCGGCAAAAATGGCCGCACCTCGCCGCTGCTGCCGATGTCGCGCCGCTACATGTACGAAAGCTAGAGCAACCGAACGGCAGGCTGGCCCGATAAGGACTAGCTTGCCGCCTTGGTCCGGTTAGCGAAAATCTGCCGGAATTTGGCGACCTTCGGCGCGACCACGAAAGCGCAATAGCCCTGGTCGGGATGCTGGCGAAAGTAGTTCTGATGATACGGCTCCGCCTTGTAATACGTTGTCGCCGGACTCAACTCGGTAACGATCGGGGCGCCCCATACATTCGCCATTTCCGCTATCACCTGTTTCGCGGTCGCCTGCTGCTCCGGCGAGTGGTAATAGATCACCGACCGGTATTGCGTGCCTATGTCGTTGCCTTGCTGATTCAGCGTCGTCGGATCATGAATGGTGAAAAATACTTCGAGAATGTCGCGGTAGCTGACTGCCTCGGTATCAAAGAAGATACGCACCACTTCGGCATGTCCTGTCGTTCCTTCGCAGACCTGCTCGTATGCCGGGTTCTCCACGCTGCCCCCGGTATAACCGGACTCGACGCTTTGCACACCTTTCATTTCCTGGTAAACCGCTTCCAGGCACCAGAAACATCCACCGCCAAGAGTTGCCATTTCCGTCGCCATTTTCTCCTCCGTTTGGTTTATGTTTTCCACTTTACCGCAAACCTGCAAACTCTGCGCGGGACCGCACAATCCACCTCCTTGCCGAAAACTTGAGCTAGCGCAAATTTGCCTTTCATTTTTCTTGAAAGTCGATGGACTCGGAATTGATGGGATTCTAGAATTGACAACAACGAAGCCATATTCCTTAAATGGTGTATTCCGCAAACGTCGTACTTTTAAAAATAAAGCCGGGAACTCATCAGTTTTAATGGAATTGATGGCCTGGCTTTATTTTTGGCATGTTATCGATGTGCTCTTACTGGAAGGAAAAAACATGTTCAAAAAATTGATTATCCCTACGGACGGTTCCCCTCTTGCAACGACTGCCGCTCTGCAGGGCGTCGAATTGGCGAGCAAGATTGGCGCTGAGGTTGTGGGAATTTTCGTGGCCCGGGAGAAACAGGATCCGGTATTCGACTTTTCCGATATACGGCCTCGCAACTATCCGACCATGGAAGAGTACAAACAGGCAATAACAGAGGCGGGCAACAATTACATGAAGCCGCTCAGGGACGCAGCGGAAAAGGAGGGCGTAGCTTTTACTCCCCTCGTGACCATGTCCAATGAAACCGCGCAGCACATCGTCGACGAAGCGAAGGCAAACGGATGCGACCTGATCTACATGGGATCGCACGGCGGTACCGGATGGGGGAAAAACCTGATGGGCAGCGTTGCAACCAAGGTATTCCTGGCAAGCTCGATTCCCATACTGATTTACAAATTCGAGCAGGAGCAGATACCCAAGAACCTGATCCGAAAAAGTTATTACAACGCGCTGCCGGTCTGATTGTTGAACAATTCCAGAAGCTGGCATTTTGAAATCCGCACTTGGCCGGTTTCGCCGGAAACCGGCCAAGTACCTCAGTTCATCTGCGCGTGAATGCGTTGAAGTCGGTTATGAACCCGATTCCAGGAGCATTTCGATTCTGCGACCCTCATCGTGGGCTGCCCGGCGCAGGCGGTCGTTGACGCCCTCCCAGGAAGATCCGGACGGAGGAGCTTCCACCAATATCAGGTCTGCCCGCACATCGTCCAGATCACGCAAAGCGGCATAAAGTTCATGCGCATAGTTTTCCGGGGTAGCCGGCATTACGGCCTGCGCAAGCGCATCCTGCAAAGTCGGAAGCGAATGGCTTATGACTGCCACCAACCGTCCCGCCATCATGAATTTCCGTAAAACCTTCCTTAAATCCGTCGCCTGGACGACAGCAACCGGCGTGCGCGGCGCATAGTGCGAATCCAGCGTGCCGGACGCGCGCGGAGCGGTCGAATCCGGCATGGCGGGCAGTCGTCCTACGACCTTTTCGATATCTTCCGCGCTGATGCGCCCCGGACGCAAAAGCACAGGCCCGTGCGTATCGATTCGGGACAAGTCGAGAATTGTCGATTCGATTCCAACCTCGCTCCGACCGCCATCCAGGACGACGCCGATTCTGGGATCTTCGTCAAATTCATCGCGCACATGCTGCGCGTTAGTCGGACTGACATGGCCGAATTTGTTAGCAGATGGAGCGGCGACACCGCCTTTTCCTTGTTTGAATTCCCGCAACAGCGCCTGCGCCACCGGATGGGAAGGACAGCGCAGTCCGATCGTATCCTGCCCGCCCGCAACGGCGGCAGGAATATGGGCTGCCCTCTTCAGGATCAGCGTCAGCGGACCGGGCCAGAAGGCGCCGATCAAGTGCTTTGCCTCCGCAGGAATTTCACGAGCCCAGTAATCCACACCGGCCTCGGGCGCCAGATGCACGATAAGCGGATGATCAGTCGGTCGACCCTTGACCGCGTAGATTTTGGCAATCGCCTCCGGATTTTCGGCGTCTGCGCCGAGCCCGTACACGGTCTCGGTCGGGAAAGCCACCAGTCCGCCTGATTCAAGAATCGCAGCGGCCTTTTGAATATCAGAAGAAGCGGTCATGTAAGAGGAACAATCTGGAACGTAAGTTTGCAAATATGGGGCTTGTGTTTTCAAGCCGACGATTCTGACCGGAGGGAGAAACGGGTTTGAAAACTCGTAATAAAAAGACGGCGCCGATCTGGGAAACCAATCAGATGACGTTGCAGTCCCTTCAACGCTTCCGCATCATGCAGACGCGGCCGGCGTTGTTACTGGAAGCGGCACCGGGAGAGAAGTGAAGGCGCTACAGGCATAAAACGTAGAGCGGCTTCACCTCGGGTTCCCCGGCATTTCGATTACGCGGTCAGAAGCCGCAATGCTTCCGAATACTTCTCTGCCGTTTTTTGCGCTACGTCGTCAGGCACGTGCGGCGCCGGAGCCTGCTTGTTCCAAGGCTGGACTTCCAGCCAGTCGCGCACGAACTGCTTGTCGAACGATGGCGGAGAACTGCCGACCTGATAGCTGGAAGCCGGCCAGAAGCGTGAAGAATCCGGCGTCAGGATTTCGTCGATCAAATGTACCGTGCCGTTCGCATCGAGGCCGAACTCGAACTTGGTATCGGCGATGATGATCCCTTTGCCCGCGGCATATTCGGATGCTTCGGTGTACAGCTTGATTGCCAGGTCGCGTACTTGACGCGCAATGTCAGGGCCGACGATTTTCTCCATCTGTTCGAACGAAATGTTTTCGTCGTGCTCGCCGACTGCAGCCTTGGTCGACGGCGTGAAGATCGTTTCCGGCAGTTTCTGCGCTTCCTTCAAGCCCTCAGGCAGCTTGATGCCGCACACCGATCCGGTCTTCTGGTAATCCTTCCAGCCGGTGCCGATGATGTATCCGCGTACTATTGCCTCTATCGCCAACGGCTTGAGCTTCTTTACGACGATCGCGCGCCCTTCGACTTGCTCTCGCTCTTCCGGTGCGACCAGCGACACCGGATCGATGTCGGTCATGTGGTTCGGCATCAGGTTGCCGAATTTTTTGAACCAGAAATTCGACATCGCGGTCAGGATTTTACCCTTGTTGGGAATTGGGTCGTCCAGCACTACGTCGAATGCCGACAGGCGGTCAGTCTGCACTACCAGCAGCTTGTCGTCCCCGACTGCGTAAATATCGCGCACCTTGCCGCGATGCAGGAAAGGCAGCGACTTGATATGGGTTTCCATCAAACCGGACATGGGAAATCCTTTTTAAGAAATTAGTTTAGTTCGGGCAAAGTGGCGTTGCGCACTTTTTCCGATTGGGCGACGCGGAACGCGACAAGCTTGGCTCTCACTGCTTCGTCGTGCAGCGCCAGCATGGCTATCACCGCGAGCGCCGCGTTGGCCGCACCCGCCTCGCCAATTGCCAAGGTCGGCACAGGGATGCCTTTCGGCATCTGCACCGTCGCCAGCAGCGAATCCAGTCCCTTCATGTATTTCGACGGCATCGGCACGCCGAAAGTCGGCAGGATTGTCTGAGCGGCGACCACGCCCGCAAGATGCGCGGCGCCGCCTGCGCCAGCGATGAACGCCTGGCAGCCGCGTTCCTGCATGCTGGTGATCCATTCCTCCAGTTCTATCGGGGAGCGATGCGCGGACAAGGCGCGCGCTTCGTAGCTAATGCCGAAGTCCTTGCAGACTTGAGCCGCTTCTTTCATTACATCCCAATCGGATGTCGATCCCATTACGATGCCAACCAGTTTTTTTTCAGACATATCTATAATCAAATGGATGAAACTGTTTCAATAACAACGCAGGCACGTACCTTTCGGTACGCACCTGCGTTCAAGAAAAATATATTGCAGAACCGTAATTATTTCACGATTTGCGAGAGTCCGCCTTTTTTATAAATCTCTGCCATTTTATCGAGCGAAATCGGCTTTATTTTGGCGGCCTGGCCCTCGCAGCCGAAAGCGCGATAACGGTCTAGGCAAACTTTTTTTGCCGCATCGCGCGCCGGTATAAGGAATTCGCGTGGATCGAATTTGGACGGATTTTCCATGAAGAAACGCCGAATCGCGGCTGTCATCGCCAAGCGGATGTCCGTATCGATATTGATCTTGCGCACGCCGTTCTTGATGCCTTCCTGGATTTCCTCGACCGGCACGCCGTAGGTTTCCTTCATGGCTCCGCCGAACTGGCGAATCTCGGCCAGGAGTTCCTGCGGTACCGATGACGAGCCGTGCATCACGAGATGAGTGTTCGGAAGGCGGGCATGGATTTCCCTGATGCGCTCGATCGACAGGATGTCTCCGGTCGGTTTCTTGGTGAACTTGTATGCGCCGTGCGAGGTGCCGATCGCGATCGCGAGCGCATCGCATTGGGTCTGCTTGACGAAATCGGCTGCCTGTTCGACGTCGGTCAGCAATTGCTCGCGCGTCATCTTGCCTTCGGCGCCGTGGCCGTCTTCCTTGTCGCCCTCCATCGATTCCAGAGAACCCAGCACGCCAAGCTCGGCCTCGACCGTTACGCCGATCGCATGCGAGAACTTGACCACTTCCTTCGTCACCTGCACATTGTATTCGTAGCTGGCGACAGTCTTGCCGTCTTCAGTCAGCGAACCGTCCATCATTACCGAACTGAAACCGGAACGAATCGCGCCCATGCACACGGCCGGCGACTGCCCATGATCCTGGTGCATGACGACGGGAAGATGCGGATAGGCTTCGACTGCTGCTTCGATCAGATGGCGCAAAAACGATTCGCCCGCGTACCTGCGCGCTCCGGCCGAAGCCTGCATGATGACCGGCGCATTGACTTCATTCGCTGCAGCCATGATCGCTTGCACCTGCTCCAGGTTGTTGACATTGAATGCGGGCAGTCCGTAACCGTTTTCGGCCGCGTGGTCGAGAAGTTGTCGCATTGATACGATGGGCATTCCGTTTCTCCTATTATATATATGGGTTTATTGGGCGCGCTGCACCAGGATCTCGACCGCCGGCAAAGTCTTGCCTTCCAGGAACTCCAGGAAAGCGCCGCCTCCGGTCGAGATGTAGCTTATCTTGTCGCCGATGTCGTACTTGGCGATTGCGGCCAACGTGTCGCCGCCGCCGGCAATCGAGAATGCGTTCGAATCGGCGATGGCCATTGAAACGGTCCGGGTGCCGTTGCCGAACTGATCGAATTCGAACACTCCGACCGGCCCGTTCCAGACTACGGTACCGGCCTTGGCGATCTGCTGCGCCAGCAATTTTGCCGTTTCCGGCCCTACATCCAGGATCATGTCGTCGTCCTCGACCTCAGCCGCTTTCTTGACTCTGGCTGGCGCACTGGCTGCAAAATTCTTGGCGCATACCACGTCGATCGGGATCGGCACGGAAGCGCCGCGTTCCTGCATCATCTGCATGATGACTTTCGCTTCCTCGACAAGCTCGGTTTCCACCAGGGAACGTCCGATCTTGTAACCGGCAGCCAGCAGGAAAGTATTGGCAATGCCGCCACCGACTATCAGGTTGTCGACCTTGCCGGCCAGCGTCTTCAGGATTGTCAGCTTGCCCGATACTTTCGCGCCGCCGACAACCGCGACCAGGGGCCGCGCCGGTTGATTGAGGGCCTTGCCGAGTGCGTCCAGCTCTGCTGCCAGCAGCGGCCCGGCGCAGGCGATCGGCGCAAATTTTGCGATGCCGTAGGTGGTAGCCTCGGCGCGATGAGCTGTGCCGAATGCATCGTTCACATACACGTCGCACAGGCGAGCCATCTTTTGCGCCAGTACGTCATCATTCTTCTTTTCGCCCTTGTTGAAGCGGCAATTTTCCAGCAACACCACCTGTCCTGGCGCAACGTCTACGCCGTCGATCCAGTCGCGCTTCAGTTCGACAGGCTGTCCGAGCAGTTCGGACAAGCGCCTGGCGACCGGCGCCATCGAATACTCGGGATTGAATTCGCCTTCGACCGGGCGCCCGAGATGGGACGTGACCATTACCGCGGCGCCCGCTTTAAGCGCGGACTGGATCGCGGGCACCGAAGCGCGGATGCGCGTGTCTTCGGTAATATTGCCCGCGGAATCCTGCGGCACGTTCAAGTCCGAGCGGATGAATACGCGCTTGCCTTGCAGTTCGTTGCGATCGATCAGGTCGGTAAGACGTTTGAATTGAAGAACAGGTTGCATGATGTTGATCATTCAAATAGTTGAAAGACTGCTATTTTACCGTACCCGGACCGTGCCAAAACCCTTTTGTAAAGATTGCTTGTCGTGCATCATGGCAATGGAACCCGTTTCGCAAATAAAGAAAGCCTATCCTCAATGAAATTTCCGTTCGGTACGGTTATTCCGTTAAAATCGGCTTTTGCGATTTGAAATTAGGAGAGTTTTTCATGCCCATGCATGCCCGCGACGGAAAAATCTGGAAGGACGGCGAACTGATAGATTGGCGCGACGCCAAAATTCACGTGCTGACGCATTCACTGCACTATGGAATGGCCGTGTTCGAGGGTGTGCGAGCGTACGAAACCGTAAAAGGCACGGCTATTTTCCGGCTGCAGGAACATACTCGCCGTTTGCTCAATTCCGCCAAGATTTTCCAAATGGCCGTGCCTTATGACATGGACACCCTGATGGAAGCTCAGAAGCAAGTGGTGCGCGCCAATGAGCTGGCATCCTGCTACATCCGTCCGCTTATCTGGGTCGGCTCGGAGAAATTGGGAATTTCAGCAAAGGGCAATACCATACACGCCTCGATAGCCGCGTGGGCTTGGGGTTCCTATCTGGGCGAAGAAGGCATGGCGAAGGGGATTCGCGTCAAGACTTCCTCGTTTACCCGCCATCACGTCAATGTTTCGATGGTGCGCGCCAAGGCCAGCGGTTATTACATCAATTCGATCCTGGCGAATCAGGAAGCGTTGACCGACGGCTACGATGAAGCCTTGCTGCTCGATACCGATGGCTTCGTATCCGAAGGGTCCGGCGAAAATGTGTTCATGGTCAAGAACGGCAAGCTTTATACGCCCGACCTGGCAAGCTGCCTTGACGGCATTACGCGCAATTCGGTTCTGACGATGGCGCGCGACTTGGGCATCGACGTGATCGAGAAGCGCATCACGCGCGATGAAATGTACTGTTGCGACGAGGCGTTCTTCACCGGCACCGCCGCCGAGGTCACCCCCATACGCGAACTCGACAATCGCCAGATTGGCGAAGGCAAGCGCGGCCCCATCACCGAGAAACTGCAATCGCTGTTTTTCGACGTAGTCGCGGGCAAGGCGCCGCAATACGAGCACTGGCTAACTCTGGTATAAATAAGGCAGGCGGAGACCTCGTTTCCAACGAGGTCTCCTGACTTCCACCCCATCATGGCGGGCTCCGGCCCGCATGCCGCCATGCCAAACGGAACCGCAAGCAGCCGCATCGTCGAACTGGACAATCCGGATCTTCCCATTTCGTGTCCAAACAAGGACACGCCGCTCTGGTCAATGCATCCCCGCATCTTTCTTGATCCTACACACGAGGGCATGTCGATGTGTCCGTACTGCGGCACGGTTTACCGCATCAAGCCCGGATCCACTGCAAAGCCGCACTGAAACCTTTTCGTTTAAGCCACAGGGAAGAAATCGGCTTTTTCTGTTTTAAATGGAATATTCATGCTTTCTGCAATGCGGACGCGTATATTCCTGATCCGGCATTTCTTATAATAAGCCGGATCCGGTTATTTCCTTACGCAACCATCGATTTACGGTGCAACCGGGGGCGTCAGCAGGAATGCGCGCCGCTGCCCATCCTTGTTGATGCCGGTACCGGCGATCTGCCCGGAACTGTTGATGCCGAGTATCTCTTCCAGCTTCCAGCCCGCCGCCTTCACGTCGGCAAGGCTGTTCAGGTCGATAATGGCGCCGTTTTTGTAGAGGAAGGGATAATCACCCGCTCCGACAATCATCCCGCTGTCATTGATTCCGGTTGCCTGGCTATATCCGGCCCCCAATTGAGCCGAAAGATCGTATATGGTGCCTTTGCTGTACAGGAACGCATGGCCACTGCTTACTCCGACAACGTCTCCCAAGTTGTTCATGCCATAGGAATAGTGGTAAGGAAATGGGTAAGTTGTCGGCAACGCAAGCTTGACCAAGCTGCTGCCGGTGAACAGATACGCAGAAATATACTTTCCCAAACCATCGGTGATAGCGATCTGGCCCGTATTGTTGATGAGTAATCCCCCAACATAATAGAAATCCCGAAGGTAGGCAAGGCTGGCCAGCACTCCATCCCGAGTGTACAGGAATGGCTTGTAATCTTCTGTAGCCACGATATCTCCCGCATCGTTGATATCATAAGCAGTGCTTCGCGGGGAATTGCTCGTCAGCGCGCCAATTTCAGCCATTACGCCGCCTTGATACAAGAATGGGACAGTAGAGCCATTCGCTAATGCACTGTACCCGATGATTCCGCCGGTATTGTTGATCGCTTTGGCATGGCTATATTCTCCCCCCATCGTGCCCAGATCGATCATTGCTCCATTCCGGTAAAGGAATGCATGTTCGCTGCCGCTGCCGATGTTGCTGTATCCGACCACATCACCGGAATCGTTGATGTGCGTTGCTGTGGAAGCCGATCCTCCCAGCGTGCCCAGGTCGACGATGCTCCAGGTCGTGTTCTTTATGTTCCACGACCGGGTGGGCATGGCCACGATCTCGCTTGCCCCCGGGGTTCGTGCCGGCACATTGAACGCGCTGATCCTGACAGCCAGCGTCCCATTCGACAGCCGAGTCGTGTCAAAGTCCAGCGTCGCCTTCGTCTTGTCCGCCGAAACGCTGAACGTGGCAAAGATCGGTACGTAGCCCATCGACGGCAACAGTTCCACGTTCTCGATGCCGGTGCCCGTCACTTCAAGATGCACCTTGCCCGACACCGTTGCGCCGTCAGCCGGCGCGGCCGTCACCTGCGCGCTAAACGTGCCGGGCACCGCCTTGTTCTTGATGATCCATGTCCTGGCGGGCATCGCCACGATCTCGTTGGCAGGCATGCCGGCCGGCGCATCGAACGCGCTGATCCTCACCGCCATCGCCCCATCGGACAGCGTGGTCGTATCCAGCAGCAGGCTTGCCCTTGTCCGGTCGGCCGACACGGTAAAGGTCGCCAGAATCGGTATGTTGCCTTGAGACGGCAAAAGCTCGACGTTCCGGATGTTGCTGCCCGTTACCTCAATGGCGACGGTGCCTGAGATCGAGGTGCCGTCAGCAGGAGCAGCCGAGAGTTGCGCGGAGAACGTGCCCGGCGGCGGCTTGGCGCCGTTCTTTATGTTCCATGTCCTGGCGGGCATGGCGATGATCTCGGTGGCGGTGGCGCTGCCTGCTGGCGTGTCGAATGCGCTGATCCGGACAACCAGCGCCCCGTCGGGAAACTTGGTCGTATCGAACGTAGCAGTTGCGCTCGTCTTGTCATCGGAGACGATAAAGACCGCATACCTAGGCAAGTAGCCGTCTGCCGGCAGAAGTTCGACGTTGGCGATGTTGGCGCCCTTGACTTCGAGGGTGACCGTGCCCGAGACTGTTGCTCCGTCGTCGGGAGCCGTCGTGACTTGCGCAGAGAATACGGATGCCACCGCCGATTGCGGCTCGACCAGCGTAATGGATGTATCGGCTGGAACACTGCCGTCACTTGCGCCTCCGCCGCCTCCGCAAGAGGCCAGCCCGGCAAGAACAAGAGCGGCGATGGCCCATGCTGCGGCGCGCTTTATAAAAGATGATTTAATAGTTGGCGACACGATCTTCTCCCGTTGATTAGTATTTGTTGATTCGGGTATGGCGAGAACGGCCGCGCTTGACAGGGCTGCTAATGGATCAATGGATGAAATGCAGCTTCATAGCCTATTCCGGCAGGTCACAAAATGAGACAAAAAGCGCCCCAAATGGTTGGCCGCGTTTTCGGCATGTTTGATTTGATTCAATTAAACTGTTGTGTGACAGCCAACATATGATCCCTAGACTTCGCTCAGAATGGCAGCTTCGCGCATGCCGAGCGTTCTCTTGTCGTTCCGAGCAGAGCTAAGAATCTTCAGTCCGCGCTAAACTTGAGTTCCTATTTCTCAATTAAAGTCGCTGCAAACTGGAACGATATAGGTACGTCGGAGCAATCTTGCCATGCCTCATCTTGAAATCGCCGCTCCGGCCCCCATCTTCCTCTCATTGTTCAACCACGCAGTTACATGAGGGAAAAATGACCGTCTCAGAAAAACAGACCTTGGGATTTCAGGCTGAGGTAAAACAGCTATTGCAATTGATGATTCACTCCTTGTATTCGAACAAGGAAATTTTCTTGCGTGAAATGATCTCGAATGCGTCCGACGCCACCGACAGGCTGCGCTACGAGGCGCTCAATAAACCGGAACTATTCGAAGACGACGCCGACCTGAAGATTCGCGTTTCTTTCGACAAGGACGCACGCACGATCACGATTTCCGATAACGGCATTGGCATGAGCCGCGAAGACGCGATCACGCACCTTGGCACGATCGCCAAGTCGGGTACGAAGGAATTCTTCACCCAACTCTCGGGCGACCAGCAAAAGGATGCGGCGCTGATCGGGCAATTTGGCGTAGGCTTCTACTCCGACTTCATCGTTGCCGACAGGATCACGGTCGAAACGCGCCGCGCCGGCGTACCGGCCAGCGAAGGCGTGCGCTGGGAGTCGAACGGCGAGGGCGACTTCAGCATTGAGGCCATCGACAAGCCCACCCGCGGCACCGACATCATCCTGCATCTGCGGGAAGGCGAGGATGAACTGCTTTCGAACTGGAAGATCAGGTCGATCATCCGCAAGTATTCCGACCATATCTCCCTGCCGATCCAGATGCAGAAGGAAGAATGGGATGCCGAAGCGAAAACGATGGTGCTGCACGACGAGTTCGAGACTGTCAACCAAGCCAACGCGCTGTGGGCGCGCAGCAAATCCGACATAACGGAA
>Ga0366764_1015_pt1 | contig 23479 bp, 26 predicted proteins | sample TotcelHN113001M6_FD_207060 | JGI IMG/M metagenome (GOLD analysis project Ga0366764, IMG submission 207060) | Enriched cells from coal bed in the Powder River Basin, Montana, United States - Total cells N11 rep1 HSBNCT.N11.300.1.M6 ... | reverse complement strand
ATATCATCTATGTATTGGCAATCTGTCACAGCTAAAAAAGGAGATGAACTTTCATCTTCGTTCTCCCTTAATAATCTTCTGTGCAAGATTCATAAACACCTTAGTTATTGCCTCACTGCTGATCCCATAAGCTACCTCTCAGGTATGAATAACAACAAGCTATCCTCCGTCTCCTTAATTGACTCTAGCTGGCTAGGAGTGAACTGGTAGTAGGGGGTAGCTCCTTTTCTATTTGATCCGGTGCCAGGCGCGCATAACGCTCCGCCATCGCCCCAGTTCGCCGTCTGCCCAATCTTTGCAGCTCATGGGCAGGCGTGCCAGCCTGCCTCTGCCAAGTCGCCCAAGCATGCCAAGGATCGTGCCAACCAAGGTCTTCGATGCCGAGATAGGTTAGGGCATCCCGCCACTTCTTCGTATCAGCCCTGCCAACCCGGCTTTCTTTGTATGTGAACGCACGAGGTGCCAGAGCCTGTGGTCTCCAAATTCCACAGCAATCGCTCGCACGGACACTGAACAGCTGTTATGTTCGGCGATATTTTCAGCTACTTATCACTACCGCTTATTTGTCCGTACGGGCAATTTCCGATCAGGCAGAAAGAGTAACTTCATCTTTGGACGTAGCGGCAAGTTGTGCACTACCCTCGGTCAGCAGGGTCAACGCAGCGTGCGCATGGACTGTGGCGTTGCGCCCCAGACTGGTCAGATAGCCGCCATCTGGCAGCGTAACCAGTTTTTTGTCGTACAGACGCCGGGTAGCGGAAATCACCTTGGCATCGGCCGTGTGGGTGTGAATTTTGAGGCCTTGTTGATTGGTCACCAAGTCGAAGCGAATCAATACATTCAGTTCATCTAGCAGTTCAGGCGTGTAGGACATGGTCAAATCTTTCTGTGGTTGGAATGCTGTAGATTCTACACTGGCTTTCTGTTGCCGATTTGGATGTCAGCGTGTATCGGAGCGCCTTGGAAATCGGTATGTTTTGCTCGAGTCATTAGTTTGCATGTAGCAAGGTCGGCAAAGAAATACCCGGCAACTGGCAAACCAGTTCCCACGCCATACATAAAGTACCCGTAGGTTCCTGGTTCGAGCCCAGGTCGGAGGCCGGATTTGAGAAGGGGTTACGTGAGAACGTAACTCCTTTTCTATTTCTACGTTCCCATTCCGAACTGATGGCGAAGGCTTGTCGTACCTATTAGGCGAGTCCATTTTTCAGACGGAGACAGGTTCGTTCTTTATGTCGCCGTGTGGACGATTCCAGGGAGCAGGTCGCAGGCCAGTCATTAAAGGCGCCTGGCAGGCATGAAAAATTGTCCAAGATGATGTCCGGCCGCCAACTATCTCACATCGACTGGCTCGATTATTCCGGGCTTAGTCAACTCCTTCCATGCCCAAATCATGGGCCGGGACGTCTGCTGCGGACGAGTCAGTCAAAATGCTTTCTTGACAGCAATGTACGTGAATATTACTCTATGGAAAAATAACATTTAATAAATATAAATTGCATTAATTTCACTAAAGCCAATATGCAACTAATGTGGATTTCCGAGTCGACGGGCCGGATTAAAAAAATACCAGTTACGCTGAAAACCATCCTGATGGCGATAGTTTCGGCGGCTTTGTTTTTTTTAATATTGGGCGCAGTCATGAATTTCATCGGCTTTCGCATTGCCATTCAGCAAACCCCGGAAATGGTTCGCGCCGTGGGCGGTGTGATTACCGCAAACGAACTCGAAGAAATCACTAGCGGCTACCGCTCAAAACTCGAAAAGCTGAACGGGCAGCAAAGCGATATGGCCACGGAACTGGCTGGGCTTATAGAGGAAAAGAATAAATTTGCTAATTTGGTCACCCCGAAAGTCGTGCGCAATCATGTCAATTCGGGTAGCAAGGATATGGGCGGTCCGCATGTGTCGCTCAAGTCCAGCTCGGCCAATGTCGATTTGCATGAAGCGATTGATGAAGCGATTGACGGCGTAAGCAGCTTCAGGAAAAACATCATGGAAATACGCGCAGACTGGGAAAAGCAATTGGCATGGATAGACACTCTGCCTTCAGGCGTTCCCATTGAAGGTCAATACAGGCTTGCCAGCGGCTATGGTCCGCGCAGCGACCCGTTTACCAGTCAACTGGCGCGCCATGAAGGCCTGGATTTCGCAGCCGAAGCCGGCTCGATCATCGTCGCCAGCGGTCATGGAAAGGTTAGTAAAACCGGGTTTCATAATGACTATGGCAACTTTGTGGAGATTACCCATAAGGGAGGCTACAAAACCAAATATGCGCACGCATCCGCAATCTTGGTTGAAACCGGACAAGAGGTGCGGCGTGGCGATCCCATTGCCAAAGTAGGCAGCACCGGTCGCTCCACTGGCCCGCACTTGCATTACGAAGTCATGAAAGACGGCGGTTTCTTTCGCTCGGACACCAAGATCGATCCCGCGGGGATGCTCGTCAGAAATTAATTCCAGAGCCGTCGCCATTTGACTGGACAGGGTTAAGCGGGGATTCTTGCCGTATAAGGCTTATTCGCGGTGCCGGCAGCGCTTCTTCAGCGTGCCGGTGCGTTTCCTGACTACCGGATGAACTGCAGGGCGCATCATCCGGTTATCGGCAAAAGGGCGCTCGATGTGTTTCTCATTTATCCGGCGCGTCAGCGCCATGCCCATCTTGCTGAGTTACCGCTCCCGGTAGTACGTCGTCGGTCTCGGCCTGGCCGGTATTCGGCAGAAATTGTGAAATATCAATCTCGCCTAAACCATCGTCCTGCTTTGCGGTGCCGGCTTTGGCATTATGCAAATCACCCTTGAAAACACCGCCGCGCTGGATGGTAATGGATGAATAGGTCAATTCCCCTTCAACAGTCGAAAGACCGCCCACCACAATCTCCGTGCAGAAGATTTTTCCGGATAACTTGCCCTTCACGTTAATGGACCGGGCGACAATCACGCCGCTGACTACTCCGTTTACGCCAATTGAAATACTGTCTACGGTGATATTTCCGGAAATAGTGCCGTCTACATTTAAGGGGCCATTGGTCTTGTTGATATCGCCAATGAATTCAAAACCCTCGCTGACAATAGATGGCTTGATAATCTTGGGGGGGTGCATATTCATGGCTTGGCCCCTTGTGCCCCGAGCCGCTTCCTCGCGGATGTCGATTTCGCTCGGACTCTGATCAGAATCTGTTTTCAACAAAGTATTGCCTTCGTTTTCGACCTTTTTCTTGCTAAACATGAGTGTCTCCAATCAGCCCACGGTTTTATTTTCTAGCTTAACCAAAGTGCCGTGTATATCGCCGCCCTTTTCAATCTCTAATTCGACATAGCTAATAGTGCCCGTCACGCGTCCACTCGAACGAATCAGCAGAGACTTATTGGAAACCAAATCCTGATGAACTTCACCGCGAACATCCATTACATCAGCGGTAATTTTACCGTTCAACACACCGGTAGTTCCAACAATGATTTCACGAGCGGATAGTTCGCCGTCTATTTTTCCGGAAATGGACGCAACATCGGGTACGGAAAATTTTCCAGATAAAACAACGCCTTCTCCAACTATCAAACAACCATTTTGATTTTCTTCGGCCATTAAAACCCCCAATTATTTTATATAACTTCTAGCTTGCTGAATTTTTTAACGACGTTTTCAGCATCGGCCGTCTCATTTTTTTTGCCAACTCGTTTCATTACGAATCCCACAAGCTGCGCTCCAGGTTCTATGCCGATATCATTATAGGTGATATCTCCCTTCACGCTCGCCTGTCCGCGCAGTTCAACTCGCTCGGTGGCATATATTTTTCCTTCTACCAAGCCTGCAACTAATACACGATAAGATTTGATATCGCCAAACACTTTACCGTTGACTCCAATAGCCACGGTAATGTTTCTTTCACCTTCAGGTATCTCCACACTTCCATACACGGAACCATCGATGCGGATGCTTTTACGAGCGACTATTCGACCATGTACTTCTGTACCCTCGCCGACTATTGAATCAAATAGTTCGGCGCTGGAAGAGTAAAACTTTTTGGGTTTTTTTCTGAATAACCGCGAAATGGATAGCATCGTTAGTCTCTTCATTCTTTCAGGAAACATTGATTCTAAGGCAATTTTCCCGAAAAATGGTGATCCGTGCTGTACTTGCCACTATGCGGCCGTCGCGGGAACAACAGGTGCCCACTGAGATCGATATGCATGTAAATGTAACAAATTGTTGCAGGAGCACAACGCTTCAACCACCACGGCAAGCTCTTCAACCGAATACCCGATCTTCGTTTGCGAGTCCAAGGCGGGTAAACCCGCGACGTTGACCGCATGCTTGCGTCGCTTTCTCGGCGCCCGGGTCCAGATTGCTTTTCGATCCGGCGATGAAGGCATGGCCGTCAACCGGAGCGTCTATTGCACACATGCCGGGTCGGCGGTTCGTGGTGAATTTCTTGGACCCGGACACCCCGGCGGCAGGCGAATGAAGTGATTTAAGTCAGACATATTCGATAATTTTCTACGCGCTCTTTTCAATGGCCTACTATAAATAGATATGGGGAGGTCACAATGAATAAGCATCTATTGCCGATAATTGCAGTACTGCTGTCGATTCTGGTCGCCATGCCGGCCATGGCTCAGAGAGGTTCGAGCAGGGGAGATGACTACGGTTGGCACCAGGGGCCAGGCATGGGGCGGGGAATGATGGGTTACCCGATCGCCCCTAAAGTACCGGACAGACTTCCGGTACCCAAAAGCCAGGAATGGACGCAAAAGCTCCGGGATGTGCTATCCCTGGAGCGTCTGTCTTATGCGCAATACACGGCGGATTCGGAGAAGTTTAACGCCCATATGCCCTACTTCATGGTGATAGGCCAAGAGGAGGACCACATCCGCGCCATCGAGCGCCTCTTCAGCGCCTACGGCTTGTCCGCCACCGGCAAGCAGACGGTCATAACGGATACGAAGACGATCACCGAGGCTCTTGACCTGTGCGTGAAGCTGGAAACGGACCTGATCCCGCGTTACGAGTGGCTTGTGCAGAATGCCGAAGATAGAGAGTCGGCGGCAATTATCAACGACATTCTCTCTCAGACCCGCCACCATCTGGCCATGTTCGAGCACGCCCTCCGTATGGGCGGCGGAATGGGGCCGGGCATGATGAGGCATGGTTATTGATCCGGTATGAAGAAATCTGCATGCCGGGGAGCCTGATCTTTAAGGGGCTGCGTACAAAACGCAGCCCCTTTTCCATTGCTGCGCTTGTCCCGTTTCCGTTCCGCTTTGTCTCCAGGACGGGGCGGCATTGCATCAATCCGCAAGCGCGATACGTACTGAATGGTGCTAAAGTATCGGCGCTAAAGTATTCGCGTGCCAATCGGTTCGGCTATTCGCTTGAATCGCGCGCATTAATTATTTGAAAAAGAAGGACGCATCACATGGCATTTCCCAAAACATTCTATCGTTGGCGCCCACACCCATGGCATGGGCTTGAGGCAGGCGACGACCTGCCACGGGTTGTCAATGCCTATATTGAAATGACGCCGTTTGACACGGTTAAATATGAGGTCGACAAGACCACAGGTTACCTGCGCGTTGACCGCCCTCAGCTGACATCCTCCATGCCGCCAACGCTTTATGGATTTATCCCGCAGACTTACTGCGCGGCGCGCGTGAATGCATTGTCGCCAACGGCGGCAAAAGGCGATGACGACCCGCTCGATATTTGCGTGATAACCGAGCGCCCCATCAATCGCGGCGAGGTCATCCTGCGCGCGCGTGTGGTCGGCGGCTTGCAAATGGTGGATAACGGCGAGGCGGACGACAAGATCATCGCCGTTCTCGATAACGATCCGTTCTGGAAGGACGCAAACGACATCGAGGACATTTCACCCGCGCTGCTTGAGCGCCTTCGGCATTATTTTGAAACCTATAAGCTCTTGTACGGTCAGCCGTCCAATGTCACGATCGAGAAAATCTATGGCCGTGAGCATGCGTTTTCCGTGATTGGCGCCGCCCTGGAAGATTACACGGAAGAATTCGGTTGATCAGCCGCGTTGTCGATCAGCAGCTTTCCGGTCAGAGCAGGCCGGAAGCCGAATCTTAAGGGGCTACATGCAAACGTGGCCCCTTTTTCATTTTTAGAGATACTTCCCAGCCCGATAGTGAAGGTATATCGTGCTTAGCAGCGGGAGGAGGCTTAATTGGCCTTCTTCATGCTAATATCATCTGGTAAATTTTCGAGGTGTTCATGAATCACGTACTCATACTTCCTCTCCTTTTGGTCGCATTGGCTGCCATATGGTTTGTATCCAGGCGCTTCGGTGCCAAAGCCGCCACTGTTGTCATGTTTGCCATCTTCGGCGCCATCTTGCTGGGCTCTGCTTATTCCTAGGCAGGCGATTTCAGTAATTCCAAGTCGATCTGCTTTTGGCCTGAGTCTTGTTGCCGCCATTAATGGCACGCAACTCAAGAACACTGAATAAGATGCCGCGCTCGCGTGCATCGCAATCGCATTGATCTGCACGAGGCCGGAAAAGACGCGGCGCAGGTCATGCCGTTATGCGTCTTTCTCTCTCACCTTGATGCCTTAAAAACGTGACGGAATGAGCCGGGAAAATACAATAAAAATAACGGCTTATTTCGTTTATGGCCCATATGTTCCTGGGGCTGGCCCTGGATTTTTGCAGAATTAGTTGCCTTAGAGCTACTAATTAATTGCATAATGGCAGCATGGATAGTTGAATCGAATGGTTCCCATGCGCGCTGTACGGCCGGTAACGAAGGAGGATTTATGGACGCAACTTATTTCGAGGTTCTCACCAACATGGTCGCGGCAGTCGTTGCCGGGGGAGTGATCGGGCTTGAGCGCAGTTATTTCGCGCGGCCGGCAGGATTTCGGACACATGCGCTCGTCTGCCTGGCATCTTGCCTGCTGATGACCTACAGCGCCCACTTGTGGGGGCTGGTGCATGGCGCGCCAATGGATTCCATCAAGGCCGACCCCACAAGAATGGCGCAAGGCATCATGACCGGCATCGGCTTTCTTGGCGCGGGCGTCATCTTCAAGGAGGGCTTGAATGTAAGAGGCCTCACAACGGCGGCATCCATCTGGATTACTGCGGGGATCGGGGTTTTGATTGGCGTGGGTTTTTACGCGCCGGCTGCGACGGCCACCGTCATCACGCTTATCATCTTGTCGCTGTTTCCGTGGATCGAGTCGCAACTTCCTTCCCGCCTGTACTGCCACCACTACATTCGGTTCGACCGGAATAGCTCGATGACCGAAAGCGATGTGCGAAAACTGATGAATGCGCATGAGTTCAAGGTGCTGGGCATGAGCTATCGGGCATCCGACGACGGCAATCAGTACGAATTCAAGATGCTGATTCGTACGTCCTGCATAGAGAACGTGGCAGCGCTGGCGGAAGACTTGCGAAGAACGGAAAACGTTATAACCTTCGACATCACGCCGACCGGGGACTGATTTGCCAGCCACATGCATTTTCACATTCTTTTTCCAAAGTAACCTGGAATAAGTCTTGCGTCGCCCTGTGTTCCTTGATCTTGACAGGTCGGGATTTATATCAAGCCATGTTTCATATCCTTATGCGATCTTACAAAAATCGTAGACCGACTTCCCATCGAACTGTAAATCGAAAGGAGCATTGATCATGGCAGCAGGCACCGTCAGACTTCATCGCGTCCTCCGCTCAAAACCGGAGCGCATCTACCGAGCTTTCCTTGACGCCGACGCCATGGCCAAGTGGCTTCCGCCGTACGGTTTCACCTGCAGGGTTCACCACATGGATCTCAAAGTGGGCGGCACTTACAGGATGTCCTTTACGAATTTTTCGACGAATAAAACTCACTCCTTCAATGGTGAATACCTCGAACTGGCTCAATCCGAAAAGATTGTCTATAAAGACAGGTTTGAAGACCCGAACTTGCCGGGAGAAATGCTGACGACGGCGACGCTTAGGCAAGTGCCGAGCGGAACTGAGCTCAACATAGTGCAAGAAGGGGTGCCTGAAGTCATTCCTCTGGATATGTGCTATCTCGGCTGGCAAGAGTCGCTCGCGCAGCTTGCAAAGCTCGTCGAGGCAGAAATTCCAGAGTAATAAGTTGACGTCCAACCATATTTGTCGGGCGGATATCCACCGGCCTCTCCGGTTCGATGCGCTTGAACTAACGTCCTTTCTGATCGCAAGCGGTCATTGATGAACGGCTTGGAGCTGATTGGTCCCAACGTGTCCCGGTAACTCGCATATCCTTGTTTCGAGCCCGGGTAGGGGAATCGATTCTGAACGTATTGCGTGCAGGCGCGGCCCTTTTTCTATTTCCGAACGCGACAGCGTAGCGCGTTCAGCCTTGGTTCTGCCTTTACGCAACAACGCATTCGTTTCCGACGATGCCATCAAGCCTATTCCGCGTGAAATCCCTTGCCCTTGCATTCATGGCAGGAACTTAATAGATGTGCTTTAGTTCTAAAGGACAAAAACCGATAGAAGGAGATACTCATGAAAGCCATTGTGAATAGTATGGCGCTTATTTTTGCAGCGCTTGTGTTTGGCAACGCTGCTGCGCAAGAAAATTCGTACCTTCCAAAATACCAGCAGGCTTATCAGGGCGCGCCTGTGAATAGTGTTGAGGAGCGCGACGGGCCGGTCAGAAAGGACAGCCAGGAGCGGATAGTTCGGGAACGCAGGGACAAGTCACTGGCAAAACCACTAATAAAACAAAAAGATGCGGAGAGGGGAAATAAAAAAAGGGCTCGCACAAAGAGATATTGCAGGAATGTTACCCAAAAAGATGGCAAAGTCATCAGGAAGTGCTCTTCATACAGAAGCAAGAAAGCGCCTTATATTCCGGACTGAAATGATTTCCGAACGCGGAAGGTGGCGGGTTTGATCCCAAGTCGGAAAGCCCTAAATTCGAAGGCCCGGTCCAAAAGCCGGGCCTTTTTCTTTTCCCCGGCGCAGTTCCCCTCGGCAGGAACCGAGCAATTTTTGCAATCAAACGAGGACGCGCGGCCTATTCCTTATTCGACTCCGGTTTGCGTACCGTAAAGATGGGCCTGGCGCGAATATCCGGTGCGCCATCGATGAGCATGTCTTGGTCAATTTCCTTATATGTATATAAGTAATGATTGGTAAGTCTATATAGCCTTTTGGAGTATATTGAAATCAACGGACGGATGGTTAATTCATCCTTCGCGGTTACCTGAATCAATCACGTCGCTTACCCAGCGACTGGTTGTCTGGTGTGTTTACAAACACCTCGCTTAAAGGAGGAAGATCATGAATCTTTCTGAAGTAATAAAGAAAACGGTACAAAAAACCATATTGCTGGTTGCTCTTTTCGGTTCGCTTGCCTACGTGCTTTCCCATGATTCCATTTTTAGAAATCCCACTCTGCGAAGCAGGACAAAGATGACAACCGCACAGGCCGTGAGTACTGGAATGAGCAGTCGGGAAATTGCCGCAGGCCAGTTAGCGTCCGGACGGTTGTAGGAATGAACTTTCACGAATGCGAAAAGAAGCATGCTGAAATTCCTCTGATTTTCTATATTTCTGTAGCAGCGCCAATTTGAGATTTTCAGCTTGCAGGCGCTATACAGGTTCAGCTAAAGCGAGGGCAACCCGTCGCGGCTGGCATAGCTGAACAGGTTTTTGTTTTAATGTCGCCGATTTACCGACTACTTGCAGGGCGACCCATAAGTGCTGCTAAAGCGTCGCCCGCCTATCCACCCCCGAAGGCCCGGCTACGCCGCATAGGCAGGGGGAGAGGAGAAAACCATGAGCACGACAAGCACTGTTGAAAGATCCGATTTTTCGCGTGAATTCAATCAATCCATCAATCCGTCGCAAGCTGAGTTCGACCGTCTCATCAGGCTGCGTTTTATCCGGGCGGCAGAAGCCAACGCCTCCGTCGAGCCGGCTTTCCATCCGTCCGTTGGATCCTCAGGCCTACCGCGCGACGCTTCCGTACGGTAATGCCGCGAGGCTTCGCCATGCCGGGAATCATGCAGCCGGGATAAGTGAGCCTGGAGCGGTTTCTGAAGAAAAAAGAAGCAGAAACGAAGGGCTGCGCCTGTTTGCCTTTTCCTTTTCGGGATGCCCGGTTCCCGCAACTTACTAACACCCAGCCTGTACGTTGACCTTTACTTTTTGAAAAAGGCAATTACACGGCCTTGCTGCAGGGCAATTGCCGCAAAAATTTCATATTTCCCTATGGAAAAAGTTAAAGTAAATTCTTGCCTTGATATTAATCAAAGTAACTATTTCCCTTACGGAACATGTTCTTAGAAAAAATATTTCCAGTTATCCACAATGTTGCCCACAGAAATTGTGGGCAATTATTTTTGTAAAATAAACAATTAAATGATGATTAACTGTTGCAGTTAACATTTCTTCCGGTTAGCCCGCTTTCTTGCGCATCTTTCCGAGCGGGCGCGGCCTCGAAGTTCAAACAGGGTTAAATATGGCTGAGCTGCCTGTCAATCCGACAGTAGTTACTCTCTGCATGGCTCGTAACAGTCCGTAATAGATCGGGCCGCAAGGCAACGGCTATGCTCGGCTGCGCGGGCGGCACGAACATTGGAACGTCGATCGAAACCGTTTTTTCTTTCATGCTAAAATTTCTTCGCGGAAAAAGGGAGGATATCGATGTCGACGCGCGTTCTTTGCATGGTTCTGTTTTTAATCCTGTTTGCGGCAGGCATTGTCCTGTTCGACCGCAGTTACCCGAAAGTGGACTGCAATGACGAGTTCGCGGCGAAACTGAGAAAAATGTCGGAACTGGAGCGAACCCACTTTCTTAACCAGAATAAATTCCGCTGCATCTGAGGGCTTGTCCCTTTCCGCCTGCCTTCCCTGCCTGCAGGCGCGCCCGGCGCGTCATGAGCATTTCAATTCCATCGCATCTGGCTGCGCCGATGAATGGTTTCCCGTCGCCTGCCAACTATATCCAAGGTTTCCATATAACAATTAGGAAAGATTGTTTTTAAGCAAAGCGCGGCTTCCATAAAATTGCAAAATTAACATGTTGCCTCGAGAAGGCAGGAGCACACCGTTAACCCGATTTAAGGAAGGCAGAGAATGGTAAGGCAAAATTTGGCCCAGATCCAGGAAACAGAAAGCAGCAACGACGCTAAAGATCAACCGCTCCGGCATTTCGGCAGATTCATAAAAAGCGGGACGGTTCGGACTTGTGACGGCCGCTACATAAACTACGGCGGGGCCTTCATAATCGGCAGTCAAAACCTGCCGAGAGAATGCGGCGATTCCGAAAAATAGTATCTTTCAGCCGTTGCCCGGCAAGTAATCAAATTACAAATTTCCCTTACGAAACAAGTTCTTACAAGAAATAAATGTACTTATCCACAATGTTTCCCACAGAAATTGTGGGCAATGTTACTGGTAAATAAATAATTATCTAAGAATTAAGAATAGTTATTCACATTTTTACGCTCGACAATCAGCCTTGCAAAGGCTATCGGCCTGCCTGGAGTATTGCCGCCAAAGGCCGCGTGGAGGGAACATGAATTCCTGGCAAACGCTGTTTGAGGGGCCCGTTGGGAACCGTCTTGTCACGGTTGAGAAAAATGACTGCGGCACGCTGAAGGTGAAAATTGCCGGTCATGAAAACCATGGGGAAGCGCCGGTCGTGGCTGCTTCAAGGGAAAAATTAAAGGAAGAGCTCTTGCTCCGGGGCCTTTTTCCCGAGGAAGACGTCAATATGATCGTTGAAAATATTCCCGGCATTTAAACCCGGCAGTTACCTGCTGGCTGCGGCAGCTTCCTTGCGCAGCCGCAGCAAGCGGGCAACCCGATATCCTGCCGTACCCAGCTTCGACCGAGCAGGACAAGGCTGGGCACGCTGAAGACGCCTGCTCGCCGAGTAAATTTTCGATAAAAAGGGGGAAGACAACGATGAGCTGTCTTCCCCCTTTTTGGTTACAGCCTGGTGTTACTGCTTGCCGTAGTCCTTGGGCATGAACTGCAGCTTGTCCCACGGGAAGCCGTTGAGGATGGCGTAGGTGGCCGTTCCGTTGAACAGCGCCGGGTACGGGTCAGCCAGTCCCTTTGCGGTGTAGGACAGCGGGTTCTGCGCGCGCAGCGAGAGCGCACCGGCCTTGTCCCAGACCACGAAGCCGTACTTCTGCGCAGCCTTGGCGATGATCTTGGCTACCGGATGAATGCTCAGCGCATCCACATTGACAGTCGGATCGAGACGGAAGCGGGAGCCTTCCGGAATGATGCCGTTGCCGTTGCCGTCGGAGCGGGTTGCGGGCCACGAGACGACATTCCAGGGCGCGAGGTCAACCAGCGCAATGCCGATGGCATGCCGGATTTCACCGCGCTGGAGTTCTTCGGCGGTGATCTGTCCGCCGAGGAAGGGCAGGCCGGTTGCCGTGGTGCCGTACGGATTGGTCCAGATGCCGTTGCTGGCGGACGTGTTCTTCATCTGACCGCCCCAGCACGCTTCCCACTGGCCGTTGGTCTTGCGTGCCTCCCAGAATTCCCACAGGGTTCCGGTCGAGGGCTGGTAGACGGTCATTTCACCGTCGCTGCCTGCGGATTCCTTTGCATAGGACGGGACCGGCACGGTTGTCCATTGCGATTGGAGGTTCTGGTCGAGGTAGCCCTTGTTCTGGCAATCCCAGACGTTGACCTTGACGGTCGGGGTTGATGCATCGGCGGTGTAGACCGGGCTGGCATAGGACGTGGTGTTGATGGTCACGTTGCCGTAGTAGGCGTTTCTTTGCCGGATGAAGTCGTTGACGTAGCTGGCGGAACTGGCGTTAAGCGGCGCATTGGCCGGAATGGGCTGGTACCAGAAACTGGTCGAACTGAACACCGAATCGGTCGGCAACGCGTTGGATGATGGCGTGGACGTTGTCGGTGTCGATGTTGTAGGTGTTGACGTTGTCGGCGATGATGTCGTCGGTGTTGACGTGGTAGGCGATGATGTCGCTATCGACCCCGAGGGTGTGGTGGCCGAGTATTGACCCGAGTCAGTTGAAGCGGAGCCGCTTGAGCCGCCGCCGCATGAGGCAAGTATGGTCACTGACGTGGTTATTGATAGAAGAGTTGCTAAGGATTTTCGATGTGAATTTGATATATGCATTGATAATCTGTGCTTTATCTAAAAGATGGTTTGCTAGGGAACCCATCCTTTAGATAGTTCTTCCGGGAAATAGTTCCGTACGGAAACAATGTTTGGATTTATCGAACGTGCCGATCGTTGGTTTCGGCAGATGGCATCAATAAACGGAACGGGATGCGGGGCCGGAAAGAAAGTGCCGGCGCAAGTCCAGGCTGGTTTTGCGCGAGCCGGTTACGGCATGAAAAATAGCGCGCTCAGCGCGGAATGGTTCAGAAGGGAAGGGAGCGGGGGGTATTTCGACGTTCGTTGATGGGGTTGCCCGATCGGCATTGCTCCGGGAGGGGAAGGCGAAGGCATACGCCGGTCAGGCCGGAATTGCGTTTCGTCGCCTTCTTCAGCCCGTTTTGTCCTTTACTGCGCAATATCGTGAACATGCGGGCTCTCGGCATTCGGAAATGCAGGGCCGCCTTGAACCGCCATAAGGCGGTGTTCGATGTTCAATGCCGTGGCATTGGATAAAGCCTGGTCGTGCAAAGCCTGCTTGTCATGAACTCTTGAGGCCTCTTGGCAGACCGAGTTTCTTCAGCAAATCGGCCTTGACGGCTTTTAGCCGGCGCACTCCCTTGACGAGATTACCGGTCGCAACGGAAATGATGCCGTTGCCCTCGAGCTTTGCCGTTTGCAATATCCAGTGCCGCGCGCGGAACAAGCTGCTGCCCAGCAGGGTATTCAATGCCTGCCCGGCGTTCAGAAGAACATGACGCCATGAGCGGTAGATGATCAGGCGGCTAAGCTGCCGCGGCTTTCCGCCCAGATGGACTTTGTACTCGTTTTCTCCCCATCCGAAATAGAAGCGTTCGCTACCCTGCACTTTTATGCATTCGCAAATCGTCAGGAAGGCACAGGCAAAGCCAAGCCGGTAATTGTCATAGATGGGGTCGTTCGCAAGAATCCGCGCGGAAAAGTTCCTGCCGAGGCGGAAATTGACCGCCCCGCAGCAGAGACGCCCGTCGATGGTTGCAACGCATACGAAACCGCACTCTCTTACGCACCTGATGATGCGCTCTTCCTCTTCGGCGTCGATAATGGAAATCTTGTTCTTATTCGTTACACGGAGCCGGCTTAGACGGATGATCTCGCGTATGTGCCGCTCGTCCGCTTCCTCTTTTTCATATACCGAAAACTGGAAGGAAGGGAAGTCCCGCTTGAGCTTGTTCAAACGGGTTCTCAGGTTGGACCGGGTCGCCTTTCCAAGGCTATTCAAGTAACGCTCCACGGTATCCGGCAGAGCCAGCACGATATCTTCCTCGCAAGGCACTCGCAGATAAGGATAGGCAAAATCCCGCGCATCCGTCTCCACGCAATTAAAGTTGACGGCAGCGGTTAGCTTATCTATCGAAAAGAGATAGTCCGCGAAGCGGGCGGCCTCTTCCCTGCTGATTTTTATGCCTTCGTTAAGCACAAATGCATTTTGCTTGCGCCGCTTGAACAGGAAAACCTCGGTAGCTTCACCCTCCTTGCGAGCGACGTAGGTATGGGCGCCTTTTGCATTTCCGTATATCTTGAAATGGGCAAGCGAGGCATAGCGTCCTCCATACAGCCGGTTGAGTTCGTGCCCCACGAAGACGGGTATGTCATTTTCGTGGTGGGAAATAGCGTATTCCGAGCGAGGCATAAAGCAGATATTTTTTATTTGAGATTAAGGTTTCAACTATTCCCGTGGCGGTTATTGCTTGTTTTTGCCGGGAATAAGCAGACCACATTGAAGCACAGCAGTAAAACGCATACTTGTGCCTGATCAAGAAGCCGACATGCAATCCTTGTCTTGTTCATGGACGCGGCGAGGGACGGAGGGGAATGCCGAAAAGACGGGCGGCGCAATGATCGCTTTTGGAAAATGATTCATAAAGGAAATTTTGTTGATAGTGATCAATTTTGGTGCGCTTTACACAAGTTAACATTATTAAAACTAAATCAAAAATCTGGCGCTGCAAGGCATTTTGCCAATTCACTATAAGAAGTCACTGAATTGAAAATCCTTAAAGAAAAATATCCTGCCGTATTGATTTTGAGCGTCGTCCCTTCACTTACCTGGCCGGTGGCGCGATGCCTGAAGCGGGCAGGCGGATCATCAACCGTTCTCGGCTGGCACGCGCTTTCCCCGATGAACTTGACCGGCGACTGCAGGGGTTACATCCAGTGGCTGGGCCTGCATAAAACCGACGGAAGGCTGGATCACGCCGCGCTTGAGCAAGTCCGTGAAACCTGCAGGAAGAACGCCATAGATGTGGTGCTTGCAGCCGACTACGATACGACTCTTCTGCTGGCGGAATGCCGGGACGATGCGACTATTCCAACTTCTGCGTTACCGGATGCGGATATGATCGTTACGCTCAACAATAAATGGAACTTTTCCAGTCTGCTCGACCGGCTTGGACTGCCGTATCCCCAAAGCGAACATATCGGTTCCGAACAGGACCTGCTCGCCACGAAACTCGATTTTCCCATCATCACCAAGCCGCTCGATATGTGGGCAAGCGTCGGATTCGAAATCCACCGTACGCGGGCGGATCTGGCGGCAACGGTAAAGAAAGGAAAACTCAAGTCGGGCTTTCCCCTGATTGCGCAACGCTACGTTCCGGGCTGGGACGTTGGCGCGTCGTTCCTGGCAAAGGAAGGGCGCGTGGTTGCCTATTCCGTTTTTCAACACAAAAAAGACGGCGAGAGAATTTTTTACGACGATGAACGGATGCATAGCTATCTGGAGAAATTCATTGAAGCAACCGACTACAGCGGAGTCGGCCACATCGACACCCGCTACAATCCGGAACTGGACGAATACCGCCTTCTCGAACTCAATCCGCGCTTCTGGGCTTCGCTTCTCTATGCCGCCAACGCCGGCCTGAACTATCCCGACCTGCTTGTCAGGCTGGAGGACTGGGATAAGGTCAAGGTGCGGAAACCAGTTCCCGGCAGGGTCAAGCTGCCTCTTTATGAGCGCGCCATGACAATGACAACCCGCTATTTCAGCACCAGCTACGAAAAATTCACAGGCGCGGTGCTATAGGCTCACGCACACCGCGGCCTTGGGCTAAGGCTGCCGTCTCTATATTGCCGGGCTTCCGAAACTGCCGCGACACGGCTAAAGCGGTTCATTTTTCTTGCGCGCGCCTGCTCGCCGAGTAAATTTTCGATAAAAAGGGGGAAGACAACGATGAGCTGTCTTCCCCCTTTTTGGTTACAGCCTGGTGTTACTGCTTGCCGTAGTCCTTGGGCATGAACTGCAGCTTGTCCCACGGGAAGCCGTTGAGGATGGCGTAGGTGGCCGTTCCGTTGAACAGCGCCGGGTACGGGTCAGCCAGTCCCTTTGCGGTGTAGGACAGCGGGTTCTGCGCGCGCAGCGAGAGCGCACCGGCCTTGTCCCAGACCACGAAGCCGTACTTCTGCGCAGCCTTGGCGATGATCTTGGCTACCGGATGAATGCTCAGCGCATCCACATTGACAGTCGGATCGAGACGGAAGCGGGAGCCTTCCGGAATGATGCCGTTGCCGTTGCCGTCGGAGCGGGTTGCGGGCCACGAGACGACATTCCAGGGCGCGAGGTCAACCAGCGCAATGCCGATGGCATGCCGGATTTCACCGCGCTGGAGTTCTTCGGCGGTGATCTGTCCGCCGAGGAAGGGCAGGCCGGTTGCCGTGGTGCCGTACGGATTGGTCCAGATGCCGTTGCTGGCGGACGTGTTCTTCATCTGACCGCCCCAGCACGCTTCCCACTGGCCGTTGGTCTTGCGTGCCTCCCAGAATTCCCACAGGGTTCCGGTCGAGGGCTGGTAGACGGTCATTTCACCGTCGCTGCCTGCGGATTCCTTTGCATAGGACGGGACCGGCACGGTTGTCCATTGCGATTGGAGGTTCTGGTCGAGGTAGCCCTTGTTCTGGCAATCCCAGACGTTGACCTTGACGGTCGGGGTTGATGCATCGGCGGTGTAGACCGGGCTGGCATAGGACGTGGTGTTGATGGTCACGTTGCCGTAGTAGGCGTTTCTTTGCCGGATGAAGTCGTTGACGTAGCTGGCGGAACTGGCGTTAAGCGGCGCATTGGCCGGAATGGGCTGGTACCAGAAACTGGTCGAACTGAACACCGAATCGGTCGGCAACGCGTTGGTCGCCGGTGTCGTTGTAGTGGTTGTAGTGGTAGGTGTGGTGGTTGTAGTAGTGGGCGTGGTGGTTGTAGTGGTCGTTGTCGTCGTTGAACTGTATTCGCAAATCTTGTCGGCGCCGGGGTAGGGGTCGCCAAAGACGGAGTTGTTGCAGGCAATCGAGCCGGTGGCGGTCTTGGTGGCATATTTGCCGTTCAGTCCGTATCGAACATCCCGGGTGCCGGAAAAGGTGCAGGTGCCGCCCTCGTTTGCGCATTTTGTCCACGTCGATGAAGTTTGCTTTGCTCTAAATTGAGCATCCGTCACCGCCTGATTACTGGTGGCCGGGTCAGAGGAACTGCCTGAGCCGCCGCCGCAAGAAGCAATCAAAACAGAAATACCTGCAACAAGAACAGCACTGGCTTTAGATGGAATAAAACGCGTGCTTTTCATTAAAAGTTCCTTAAAAAAGAGAGTGCATGGATATCTTTTGATTTTTCTCAAGGAAATTAGTTCCTCAGGGCAACAAATATTTCCTGAGCGCAATTTGCCAGGCTGATCCACGGCGGGTAAATAAGTACGAAAAAGGAACGGCATGGTTCGGCTGGCGGTTCCGGTTCACCGCCGGGCTGCCCTGATTGCGTTTTTGCGGGACGCACGAATTCATGTAAGGGATGGCGTGCTGACAAGCGGCCGGGGAAGCCTCGCCTTGCGCGATCTGTTTACAAGCTTTGACGAAGTGCAAGATCCAGATTGTCCAGTTCGGTAACATGGCCTGCCATGCCGGACAGAAAGGCAATCCTGATTCGACGCTTTTGTTTATTTCCCTAAAACCGAAACGGAACAATTATGAAAGCAGTGATTTTGGCGGGCGGCCTGGGCACCAGGCTCAGCGAAGAAACCGCGCTCCGGCCGAAGCCGATGGTGGAGGTTGGCGGCTATCCTATCCTCTGGCACATCTTGAAGATGTATTCCCATCACGGCATTAACGATTTCATCATTTGCTGCGGCTACAAGGGATATGTCATCAAGGAGTACTTCGCCAACTATTTTCTACACATGTCCGACGTGACCTTCGACATGCGCAGCAATCGCATGAATGTCCACCAGAAGCGTGCCGAGCCTTGGAATGTGACATTGGTCGATACAGGCGACAAGTCGATGACGGGCGGGCGTTTGCTGCGCGTTGCCGATTATGTCAAGAACGACGAAGCGTTCTGCTTCACCTACGGAGACGGCATCAGCGACATAGACATAAGCGACACGATCGAATTTCATCGGGACCACGGCAAGTCGGCCACATTGACTGCGGCCTTCCAGCCGGGCCGGTTCGGGGCCTTGGATATAAAGAACCGCAAGGTCATGAATTTCAAGGAAAAGCCTAAGGGCGATGGCGCGATGATCAATGGCGGATTCTTTGTCCTCAATCCCGACGTGTTCAAATACATCAAGGACGACAGCACCGTCTGGGAGCAGGATCCGCTGATGAGCCTTGCCGAGGAAGGCCAGCTCATGTCATACGAGCACCACGGCTTCTGGCAGCCCATGGACACGCTGCGCGACAAGCAGCTCCTGGATGGCCTGTGGAGCAGTGGCAACGCCCCGTGGAAGGTGTGGGGCGACAATGGCGCCTAGCTCAGGTTTCTGGCCCGGCAAGCGGGTTCTTGTCACCGGACATACCGGATTCAAAGGCAGTTGGCTCAGCTTGTGGCTGCAGAGCCTGGGCGCCAGCGTGCATGGCCTGGCGCTTGAGCCGCCCACCGCGCCGAACCTGTTTACCGAAGCCCGTGTTCGCGAAGGCATGACAAGCGCCATCGGCGACGTTCGGGACTATGAGACCGTATTCAGGACCGTGGTTGCATTTCAGCCCGAAATCGTGATCCATATGGCGGCGCAGCCTCTGGTCCGCCTGTCGTACAGCGAGCCTGTCGCTACTTACGCCACCAATGTCATGGGCACTGTTCATGTGCTGGAAGCCGCCCGCCAAGCCGGCTGCGTGCGCGCGCTTGTCAATGTCACGACCGACAAGTGCTACGAAAACCGGGAATGGGAGTGGGGCTACCGTGAAGATGAGCCGATGGGAGGACACGACCCCTACAGCAGCAGCAAGGGATGTTCCGAGCTTGTTACAAGTGCTTATCGGCGCTCGTTCTTCCAGGAGAACGGCATTGCGCTGGCATCAGCCCGCGCAGGGAACGTGATTGGCGGCGGCGACTGGGCAGCGGATCGCCTGGTGCCGGATATCCTGAAGTCTTTTGAGAAAAACCAGCCGGTCATTATCCGCAATCCCCATGCCGTCAGGCCGTGGCAGCACGTGCTGGAGCCGTTGTCCGGCTATCTTGCATTGGCCGAGCGCTTGTACGGCGAATCGGGCCGGCATTATGCGGAAGGCTGGAATTTTGGCCCGCATCATGACGATGCCCGGCCAGTGCAGTGGATTGTCGAATACTTGGTGAATAGCTGGGGCGGCGAGGCCGCATGGCGGCTGGACAACGATAAACACCCGCATGAGGCCAATTATCTCAGGCTGGATATTTCCAAGGCCCGCTCCCGTCTCGATTGGGCGCCGAGCTGGCCCCTGAGTACCGCGCTCGGGAAAATTGTCGCCTGGCAAAGGGCCTGGCTGGGCAAGCAGGACGTGCGGCAGCTTTGCCAACAGCAGATTGCCGAATATGCGCAGTCCCTTAATACAGGCGCAAGGTAAATGATCGACTCCGATAATCGCATTTGTTTTGCCATTCAGGCGCATCACGAGCCGGATCTGTGCGAGAGGCTGGTCCGTGTCCTTTGCCGTGAAGGCGACGCCGTTATCCTGCATGTCAACAAGAAGGAAAAGGAGTACAGGAAAGAGCTGGTCGGCATGACCTGCTCCCCAATTTAGTCCGAACTCGACATCGAGGCGGCAACGGAAAAGCCGCTCATCGACAGCGGCGAACTGGGCAATGGCGAAACTTTCCGCTTTGCATGGCCTGCGCAGAAGGTCAACGCAGCCCTTTACGCGATCAGCGGCACCGCGCAAGCTTCACGCATAAGCGCAGACCTTCGCCGGGACGGCGAGCATGCGATGAACGCGAGCGTTCCAGCAGCGCAAGCCGGCACTCGATAAGAGTCCTGCTCCTGAATAAACACGAGGGAAACAATGCGCATCGCCTATTTCATCAATCAATATCCAAAGGTCAGCCATAGTTTCATCCGCCGCGAAATAACGGCCCTGGAACGAAACGGCATTGAGGTCGAGCGGATTGCGCTGCGCGGCTGGGATGCGGAACTGGTCGATGAAGAAGACCTGCAAGAGCGCGACAAAACGCGCCACGTGCTGAGGAGCGGGCCTGCCGCCCTCGCATCGGCGGCCCTGCTTTCGCTGCTGGCCCAACCGGTCAGGTGGTTTTCAGCGCTTGGCCTCGCTTTCAGGATGGCCGGCAAGTCCACGCGCGGCTGGCCGTTCCATATGGCCTACCTGCTGGAAGCGTGCACGCTGGCGAAATGGATGAACGACAGCGGCGCGGATCATATTCATGCTCATTTCGGCACCAATTCGGCAGAGGTTGCCATGCTTGCCGGCGCCATCTCCGGCAAGACCTATAGTTTTACCGTTCATGGCCCTGAGGAATTCGACAAGCCCGAATCCATCGGGCTGTCGGAAAAAGTGCGGCGCAGCGCGTTTACGGTTGCGATAAGTTCCTATGGCCGCAGCCAGATGTACCGCTGGATCGACCCCGGGGACTGGGACAAGATCAAGGTGGTCCATTGCGGGCTCGAGCCGTCATTTCATCAAGTTGCGACAGTTCCAATCCCGGATCGCCCTCGCCTCGTGTGCGTTGGCCGGCTGTGCGAACAGAAAGGCCAGCTCCTGCTATTGAAGGCGGCCCGGATACTGTCCCGCAAAGGGGTGCAATTCGAGCTGGTATTGGCCGGCGACGGCGAACTCAGGAAGAGAATTGAAAGTGAAATTGCCGACTCGGGCCTGGCCGGAAAGGTATGGGTAACCGGATGGATCAGCAGCGCCGGAGTGCGGGAGCAATTGCTGGCGGCCAGGGCGCTGGTGCTGCCGAGCTTTGCCGAAGGCCTGCCGGTCGTCATCATGGAAGCGATGGCTTTGCGCCGCCCCGTGCTGACCACCTACATTGCGGGCATACCGGAACTGGTGCAGTCCGGCGAAACGGGATGGCTGTTCCCCTCGGGGTCGGTGGAGGAACTTGCTTCGGCAATGGAGGCCTGCCTTGCAACGCCGGCCCCGCAAATGGCATGCATGGGGGAAAAAGGGCGGCTCCGCGTTCTTGAGCGACACGACATCGAACGCGAGGCGGCAAAATTGGCGGCGCACTTCCATGATGCGGTTCAAAACCCGGTCCCTGCCCTGGCGAGCCTGGCATGATGTCGGTCATCCAACTGCCGCTCCTGCTGGCGGCGGCAGTCCTTGGCGTCCCCGTCATGGTTTTCTTCACTCAGGCCGTGCTTGCTGCGCTATCCCGGGAGGCCACCGAAGCGGTTTCAGGACGACGCCCAACCGTTGCCGTGCTCATACCGGCCCATAACGAAGAAACGGGCATCGGGAACACCCTGGCATGCCTGAGCACGCAGTTGAACGAGGGCGACCGCCTGCTCGTCGTGGCCGACAACTGCACCGATGGCACGGCTGCCGTTGCGCGCGGTTATGGCGCCGAGGTCTGCGAGCGGACTGATCCCGATCGGCGCGGAAAGGGGCATGCGCTGGACTGCGGCGTACGCTTCCTGGCCGACGAACCGCCCGATGTGCTCATTATCGTCGATGCGGATTGCCTGGCGGGAGAAGGAGCCGTCGGCACGCTGGCGCGCCGCGCTTTCCGCGCAGGCAGGCCCGTGCAGGCGCTGTACATGATGCATTCGCAAACACGCGAAAGGCTGTCCAGCCGGATAGCCGAGTTCGCCTGGAAAGTAAAGAACCATGTGAGGCCGCTAGGCTGGCACAAGGCAGGATTTCCCTGCCAGCTTATGGGCACGGGAATGGCATTCCCATGGCCGCTTATCAGCGCGGCGTCCCTCGCCAACAGCCATCTGGTGGAGGACATGAAGCTGGGGATTGAACTTGCCGGGAAGGGATATCCGCCGCTTTTTTGCCGGGAAGCGACGGTTTCAAGTTGCTTTCCGCTGACAACCGATGGCGCCAGGACACAGCGATCGCGCTGGGAGCACGGCCATATGAGCATCATCATGAATGAACTGCCCAGGCTGCTCTTGCAATCCGTGAGAACCCGCAACTGGGGCCTGCTTGCGCTTGCCGCGGATCTGATGGTGCCTCCGCTGGCGTTGCTGGTTTTACTCGTCGGGGGGACATTGCTGCTCTCCGCTGCTTTGTTCGCATGGAACGGCATGGGCCTTCCATTTGCTGCGGCAGCCGTGCTTGCCGCAGCGCTCGCATCGGCCATCTCATTGTCCTGGTGGAAGTTCGGCAGAACGGTCGTCAGTCCGTCCGATCTGCTTCTCGCTGTCGTGTATGCAGCGGGAAAAATCCCGCTGTACATCCGCTATTTCATCAACAAGCAGGCGGAGTGGATTCGGACCGAGAGAAAATGAAATGCCGGAGCGGGACGAGCGGCGGACAAAACCGGAAACAGCGGTTTTTACGCCGACTCTGCAAGCTTCATGGCCTTCGCTGGCTTCGGCCCGGCACTCCTGCCGGCTGCGATATCCAGTAAATCCAGTATTTCCCTATGTTCATAGGTAAATTTTCGGGCAAAGTAACACTTGGTATCGAGCAAAGCGCCAAGATGTTCTTCACGCAGGTTTTCCGGAGAGCTTTGATTGGGAAGCCAAAGGACGAACCTGTAATTATCCGGTATTACCGGTATGCCCAACATATGAGAGAGCGTCTGGAAATAGTGCTCGTCGGGAACCGCCGTGTACTTCCAGACTGCTTGCCACTGCGGGGACGAGGCGCTCAGCAGTTTCCTGGCGGTTTCCCTGTTTGCAGTGAACCAGTTCGAGCCGCGCTTGAAATCGATATTCCTGTTTCTTCGAATAAAGGGTCTTTGTATATTCCTTAACAGCTTGTCCAGATTCGCCAACAAAAATGTCCTGTTATGCGGATTTTCGCGAAAGAAATTATAAAGTTGGCAACGCCACAACATGGGATTGCTATCGACTTCAATCAGCATGTTGGGATCGTGCGCCGACAGGAATTCCCTGTATTGGCCTATAGGCTTGACGGGATAGTCCTGTCCGGAGTGGAAGGAAAACCACCTGTATCCGGCCGGCAACCGCAAAAAATACTT
>Ga0366764_1009_pt1 | contig 28464 bp, 27 predicted proteins | sample TotcelHN113001M6_FD_207060 | JGI IMG/M metagenome (GOLD analysis project Ga0366764, IMG submission 207060) | Enriched cells from coal bed in the Powder River Basin, Montana, United States - Total cells N11 rep1 HSBNCT.N11.300.1.M6 ... | reverse complement strand
GCAAATTGATCATTATGATGCAATCATGGTCGGGAGTGACTGGAACCAGAATCGAGATCTGGTTGAGCGTTTCAACGAACTTGGGAAAAAAAGTATTCTTCTCCAGTCCGAAGGAATGTTTCTTGACAATGACCAGTGGTATGTCCGTACCGTCCCAGTCTCCAAGCTCCTCTGCCTATGGGGAGGAGTGCACAAGGACATATTCCGTCGCCGTGGATATCGCGGAGAAATATCCGTTACAGGTGCGCCTCGACTTGATGTTTACCATAAGTTCAATCCTTCTCTATCGCGTGAGGAGGTTTATCGACGACTTAGCCTCGATGACATTGGGCGCCCGTACATAGTTTACCTTGGACAGTACTTCAATGAGGCGGAGTGGGGTAAAGAGCTTTACGAAGGACAGATTGCACTGACAGAGTTCGCTTGCGAGACGCCAAGCGAATACTATGCTCTGGTGAAATGCCATCCGCAGGAGGACAAGAATAACTTCTTCTCTAGGGAAGAACTATGCGCTCGGCGCGGAGGGGAGAATGTGCGTGTGACCGACCGTGGTGGACACACCGAGTCCGTAGAAATCACTACCCTCCTATATTACGCAGCTGGAGTTGTTTCGTTCAGCTCTACGGCTTCTATCGAAGCGGCTTTGCTTGGAAGGCCTTCTTTCATTCATAGTTGTGGAATGAGTTCTCCACTTCAAAACGGCAAAATGGCATCTCTCCCAGAAGTGCGTTCTATTAAAGAACTTATTCAGGGCGTTACTAGCCAGCCAGACCTAGTCGGTATTCAGCCATTCATAGATGCGTTTCTCCCAGGTCCGATTGATGGGACATATACGCGCAATGCTGCTGATGCGATTGCATTGTATCTTCGCACTCCCGAACCCGGGGTGCATGCTATAGAAACGAAAGAGTGTGGACCAATGGTTTCCGGAAGCAACTCGCTGTCACCCACCCAAAGCGCCGACGCAATGAGCGAATTGAAAAGCTATGAGCTTGTAGCAATCAAAGCGCATGAGCGGATTGCTCGCTTTATAATGGAAAGTCCTGAATTGGAACAAAGCGTTCTGGAGGAGGGGCGAAAGATCGCGCAGCAACGATTGGCGACGGATCTCTCCAAAGACTACTACCAGCGCCTCCATGAGAATGATCATGGGTTTCAGACGAATAACTGGCTTGTGTCTGAAGCGGATCAGTTGATGATCAAAGCGCCACGATCGGTTGTCGAGATCGGTTGTGGGAATGGGCGTTTCTTGAAAGAAATTGCGCCACTAGTGGAAGTTGCGATTGGTGTCGATTGGGCTCGCTCTCCTCTGATGGATGATTGCCCCAATAATGTGAAATTTCACCAAGCAAATGTCGTAGAGGACGAGCTTCCCAGCGGAGATCTCATTTGCTCTGCAGATGTTCTTGAGCACTTTGACCCAAGCTGCATTAAAGATGTTATCAAGAAAGTACATTTCGCAGGTAGATGGCAGTACCATGTAATCGCTTGCTACCATGATGGACACAGCCACCTAACTATTATTGATCCTGGCGCGTGGCTGGCTCTGTTCCGGCATTGCTCTGCTGAATATCGTATCCGGCAGATACGGCCCCGTAGAGGGCAGCCAGATCAACTGGTATGCGTTATTGCTAACTTCTAACAGGCTGCGGAAAAAGTCGGGCAAAGGAGGTAGGTGCGCTTTATGTTGTGGCCGAATTGCAAAGGCGAATACCGCATATTGTAGCCCTTGGCCTCCGACGAGACTTTTTCCGCACACTGCTAAAACTTGCGAAGTCGATAGAGGCAGCGGATGGCTGCGTGTCATAGCTGGGCGCGCGTGCTTGATCAATACGATTGTGCAATCTTGGCGGGGTAATGTCGTGACGGTGTCCAGTGTTCACGTGCCTATCGGTGACCGAATCCGCGCGGAGCGCTCCATTGTGGCGGTGGGGCGACAAGTGACCTTCCCCCGGCAGAAAGGACACCGGGTTAAGCGGCTCGAAGCTCGGCCTGGTCCGGGATGATGTAGCCGAGAGCCGAGTGCAGTCGCTGGCGATTGTAATAGCCTTCGATGTAGGCGAACAGGTCCCTGCGAGCGGCGTCACGCGTTGCATAGCGGGCGCCATGGACGAGTTCCGCTTTCAAACTGCTGAAGAAGCTTTCCATCGGGGCGTTATCCCAGCAGTTGCCTTTGCGGCTCATCGACTGCACGATGCCATTGTTTTTCAAAGCTTTGCGGTAATCCCCAGCGGCGTATTGGGCGGATTCAAGCGGTCGTCGCAACAGCTGTCAATCGGCTTGAGATAGGGACCCCGGATCGGCACGGAAAAGGGACCCCCTGATCTGATTGGAGCCTGTCGTCCAGGTAGTCCATGGAGGGGACCCGCGCGTGCCGCGCAGTGCCCTCATCTGCGACGGAGCGGCACGCGCGGGGAGGCGCTGTGGACCCACCTGGGCGACATCGGGGGGAAGTCAGGCGCGGTTCTTGAAGCGCCAGCTTTCGTTGCCGGTCTCAAGGATCTCGCAGTGGTGGGTGAGCCGGTCGAGCAAGGCAGTGGTCATCTTGGCGTCCCCGAAAACCGATGGCCATTCCCCGAACGCCAAGTTGGTGGTGACGATCACGGAGCTGCGCTCGTAAAGCCGGCTGATCAGATGGAACAGCAGCTGGCCGCCGGACTGCGCGAATGGCAGGTAGCCGAGTTCGTCGAGAACGATGAAATCCATGCGTGCGAGGTGGTCGGCCAAACGGCCCTGCCGGCCAGCCCGGGTTTCGGCTTCCAGGCGGTTGACGAGGTCGACCACGTTGAAGAAGCGCCCCCGGGAGCCGGCCCGGATGCAGGCTCGGGCGATCGCAACGGCGAGATGGGTCTTGCCGGTCCCGGTACCACCGACCAGCACGATGTTGCGCTGCTGGGCGAGAAAAGCCCCGCCGGCGAGATCGCGCACCAGGGTTTCGTTGACCGGCGTATCGTCGAAGACGAAATCATCGATGTCCCTGGCGAGCGGCAGCTTGGCGATGGTGATCTGGTACTTGATCGAACGCGCCTGCTTTTCGGAGATTTCGGCGGCAAGCAGGTCGCCGACGACCCGCTGCGGCTCGTGCTGGCGCTTGACGGCAGTGGCGATGAGTTCGTCGTAGGCGGCCTTCATTCCGTAGAGCTTGAGTTCGCTCATGGTGGCCAGGATCTCGGCACGCTCCATCACAGGGGTCTCCTCAGGCTGTCGTAGCGGGCGCAATCGGCGGCCGGCTCGTGCCGGAGCCGCAGGGCGTCGGAGGTCATGTTCGTGATCGGCGCCGTCGGTTCCCGGCGCCGGGCCAGGATGTTGAGAATGACGGCGGCGGAATGGACGCCCTCGCGCAAGGCCTCGGCGCAGGCCGCCTCGACGGCCGGCAGCCCGTCGCTCAGCACGGCGCCGAGAATGTCCACCATCTGCCGGTCGCCGTCCTCAACGGCGGCGAGCTTGCGACGGACGCGCTCCAGACCGGCCGGCAGGACCCAATCCTTGAACGGTGCGCCGTTGCGCAACGCCCCTGGTTTACGCGTCAGGACCGGGACATAGTGCCAGGGATCAAACACCGTTCTGTCGCGGCCGAAGCAGCGGGCGTGCTCGCCGACGATCCGTCCATCCTGGCGCAGTTCGATCCGCTCGGCATAGGCGCGGATTTCCACCGGACGGCCCACCGCGCCGGCCGTGACCGAATACTTGTTGTTGTCGAAGCGTACCAGGCAGGTCTTCGACACCGAGGCCGGTACCGCATGGAAGCCGTCGAACCGCCCGGCATAGGGAACCAGACTTGATCGCTCCGCCTCGAACATCTCCCAGACCGTCCGCTCCCGGATTTCAGGATGGCGATACGCCTTGGCGTGGGCGACGCAGCGGTCCAGGAGCAAGCCGTTGAGTTCGTCGTAGCTCTTCACCCGCAGCCGGGGGGTGAAGAAGCGCTCGCGGACCAAGCCGACCTGATTCTCGACCTGTCCCTTTTCCCAGCCCGATGCCGGGGTGCAGGCGACCGGATCGACCAGATAATGGCTGCACATCTGCAGGAAGCGCCGGTTGTAGACGCGCTCCTTGCCGGCAAAGATCGTATCGACCGCCGTCTTCATGTTGTCGTAAATGCCCCGCGTACAGGCGCCTTTGAAGAAGGCAAAGGCACTGTCGTGGGCGTCGAACACCATCTCCTGGCTTTCGCGCGGATAGGCCCGCACGAACAGCATCCGGCTGTGACACAGGCGGACATGGGCCACCTTCACCGTGACCGTCGTTCCGTTGATCAGGACGACCTCATGGCTCCAGTCGAACTGGTAGGCCTCGCCTGGCGCAAAGCTCAACGGCACGTAGGCTTGGGCGACGGAGGGTCCCTGCTCCTGCCGCCAAACCCGGGCATAACGACGGACAGCGTCGTAGCCGCCTTCATAGCCGCGCGACCGTAACGTTTCGAACAGCCGAACCAGCGTCAGGCGTTCCCGTGATGCCTTTCCCTCGTTGGCCAGCAACAGAGCATCCAGCTCTTCACGCCAGGGGCCGATCTTCGGCAAGGGCTGGTTCGTGCGCGTGTAGCGGAACTCCGTGGCCTCCGACTGGATCACCTTCCGCACGACCTTCCGGGAAAGCCCAAACTCCCGGCAGATCACCTTGATCGGTTTCTGCTGCACGAAGTAGGCACGACGGATCTTCGCGATCGTTTCCACAATCAGCATCCCTCGACAGGCCTCCATGTCCTCCATGGCGGCCAGTGTGGACCCAAAGCTTCGGGGGTCCCGTTTGGATGCCGATCACCCCCTAAACGCAATACCGTGTCGTTAAGGAGCGCCTTGAACATTGCGGTAGTTGGGCCGGAGGCTGGGTCGTCGGCAGTCCACCCAACGATTGAAGGTGTTTGGATTGAGGGCGTGGCGGCGGCAGTAGTCGGCTCGCGATAGGCCGCTGGCGCGCCACGCCTTGACATGCTGGCGGTCCGACGTTGCAGGACGGCGATCTGCCGTGGTGGTTGGCAGTTCGGCCGCAGATACTGGTTCGGGCGTTTTGGGAAGGGGAGCCGGCTGCTGCAGGTCAGTGGGCGGTAGGACGTGAATGTGGTCCTTGTAGCTCCAGCGGCGATGGTCTGTGGCGGCGGCCCGGCTGCGGGTGGGAAAGTTGCTCATCTTGCGTTTCACCACGCGCGGATTGTGGCGCCCGCGGCTCCGTTCCGCCGGCACCGCCCGGATTTCAGCCAGGATCAGCACCAGCATCCGTTGCCGTCGCCGAGGGGGAAAACGCCGCGTGCAGCGGCAAATGGCGGCGCACCACACGCACCGTGTGCAGGAAGGAGAGCGTGTCCGGATCGCGGGCGTCGGCGGCCCCGAGGGCTTGGCTGGCCTGCACCATCAGGTGGCGCAAGGCGAAGTGGGCAAGCAGCAGCCCATAGACCTCCTGCTCGACCAGATCAGCCCGACGCGAACGCAGCATCAGCCGCCGTCCGGGCAGCGTCACCTTGATCTCGGCGAAGAGGACTTCCGCCTCCCAGCGCTCGTGGTACAGCGCCGCCAACTCGCCGGCGGGTGCGGTGGCGGGGTCAAGCAATGTGGTGATCAGCCGGTACACGGGTTCAGCCTCCGGCACGCTGTCGAGTTGGTAGTCGATGATCCGGACGAGCACGCCTCCTTCCTGGCGGCGGCGATGGGCGGGCGAGGCGTACAGGCGGCTCAAGTAGGAGCCGTCCGGCAGCGCCGTCTCGCAGGCGAACACCTGATTGGCCCGCAGTCGCCACAGCAACTCGGCTTTCGTGGCGCAGGCCGCCTGCCATAGGTCGAAGCCGACAAAGCCTCGGTCGGCCAAGCACAGCATGCCCGGCTGGAGCCAATCGAGCAGACGCCCGGCCAGCGTCGTCTCCGCCACGGCGTAGGCGTCGAATGCGGCGGCGAAGATCGCATGGGTGCCGGTTTCCGCCAATGCCAACAGGCGCAGTTGGGGATAGGCGCTCATGCCCCGCGACGCCGCCGGCCGAAAAGCGCTTGTCGATCTCGGCCGTGTCTGGCAGTTCGAGGGTGGTGCCGTCCAGGCTGATCAAGCGGTGATCACGATAAAAGGCGCCGGGCAGGCCCGGCGTCGCGAGCGGCCGTGCGACGCGCCGGTACAACTCGGCCAGCGGCGCCACGCCAAGGCGACGGCGCGCCTTGGTAATGGAGGACTTGGTGGCGAGTGCGAGGACATCGCCGCCCCGGCACAGCCAACGCACGCCTTCCAGCAGACAGCGCAGCACCTCGCCGTAGGAAGCCTGCCCGTACAGCGCCAAGGCCATGATGTAGTAGACGACCAGCCGCGCCGGGAGCGAGCGGTGACGAACGCTTGCTCGTTTGGTGTCAGCCAGGACCGCATCGATCAGCGACGCCGGCACTGTGGTCGTCAGCACCCCGAGCGTCACATGATCGCTGAGCCGCACCCCTCGCGGCAACGCCGCCACTGTCCGCGCCATGACACCGCCCTCCGCAGACCATGATCTGCGACCTTCAACAGGCAGGCAGGCTTAACGACACGGTATTGCCCCTAAACGGGGTCCTTATTCCATGCCGATTCACACGCCACCAGGGCGACCAGGCCGTGAATGCCCTTGCGGAAATCGACCGGCTGCGTCGCCACCACGACCTTGAGGTCGGGGCGCAGAGGAATCATCCCCGCCCCCGCGCCGCTGCAACAACCGCCGCCGCAAGGCTGGGATCAACCGCGCCGTGGAACACGAGCCGTCCGCTGCGCAAGTCCATCTCGATCCGGCCCGGCACCGACTCCCGCGCTGTGGGACGTCGATCTTCCGAAGGCGGCGGCTCCTCGGCGACTGTGACGGGGACGAACAGCGGCGTCTCCACCGGAGCCGCTTGCTGGACAATGCCGGCCGCCCGGCGCCAGACCGTGAGCAGACCGCGGTTCACCCCGTTGCGCCGCGCCACCTCGGAGATGTTGGCATCCGGCGCCGCGCTCTCCGCCACGATGCGCGCCTTCTCCTCCGCCGTATACGAGCGCCGCTGCCGCCGCCCCGTGATCACCTCAATCCGCCGATACGGCCTGCCTTCATCCATGGCTTCAAGTCTGGGATGAAGCCTGACGCCTTCGCCCATCGTGCCCTCCGTCTCCCGCGAACCCGCGCGCAGTCTCGGCTACGGAAGACACTTCGGGAAGAAGGGTGCGCTCGTAGCGCTTACGTTCGACACGCCCGCGACTGGCGGTGTGCCCATTCGCCCGCAGGGCGGCATGAATGCGCGGAACTCCGTAGCGTTGACGATGCGCGTCGTGAAGGCGCCGGATGTCATCGAGCAACTGTCGGTTCGCTGCCTTGCGTGGGCTCTCCGGTCGCATGCGCCAAGCATAATAGCCCGATGGCGACACGCCGAGGGCATCGCAGAGCACCCGAACCGGGTATTCGTCGCAGCAGTCTGCAATGATTCGGAACCTCATCTCGGTGCTTCCGAGAAGATGGCCACAGTTTTTTTTAATATATCCCGTTCCATCTGGACGCGGGCGAGTTCGCGTTTTAGACGGGCGATTTCCGATGCTTGATCAACGCCAGTGGTCAGGGGGGCCGCCGCTTGCTGGACGGGGGGGCATCGACGGCCCCCCTGACCCGGTTAGGCGGCGCTGCCATTTCCGTAACACCGAGGGCTGCAAGCCTAATTCCCGGGCGATCTGCGCAAGGGAGCGACCGCTGCTGGCCAACAGCGCCACCGCCTCTTGCTTGAACTCGTCCGTAAAGATGCGCCGTGTCGTCGTCATTCTTGACCTCTCCGCTCCATCTGGAGCTTAGCAGAGGTGTCCACTGATTCGGAGGAGGGTCATCGGCGCGCAGCAGGACTTCCGTGTGCGGCCAGTTCGTCCGGATGGCGCGGAGCAGGCGACGCAGGAAGGCCCGGATCTCCGTCCCCTTGGGCCGCTTGGCCGGGCGCAGCACAGCGGTGACAAAGCGGCCGTCGCCGTCGAAGACGACGATGGGCTGAAAGCCGTACTCGATGGGCGTTGAACAGGCGCAACTGCTGGCCGCCATGCACCGTGTCGAAGGTGTCGTCTACATCCAGCACGATGCGTTTGGGCACCTGGCGAAAGGACGCGCAGTAGAGATCGACCATGGTCCGGCCCATGCGCAGCAGTGCGCGGGTATCCGGCAGGTTCTCCAGCCGCGAGATGGTGGCTTGCGAGCACAGGTCGCGCTCGGACGGCAGGCGCTCCAGAGCCATCTTGAACAGCGGGTCGGAGCGCAGGCTGCCGGCGTCGTTGCCGTCCTCGTAGCCCGCCGCGATGGCCAGAAGGCGGAAGCCGATGATGTCGGCCAACGAATGCACGGTGCGGGTGGGATCGCGCGGGTCCTCAATGCAGGCGGCCAGACGATCGGCAACCCCCAGCCGTTTCGCCACCTCCCGCAGCACCAGAAGTCCGCCATCGGAGGACAAGCGGCCGCCATCAAAGCGCCCGATCACCGGCTTTCCAGCAACGGGTGACAGGCCGGGCAGCGGCAGGGTATGATCAACCATGGCGGGTGGGCGCTCCGGAAACGGCAGGGATTGGTTTCAGCGCCCAAATCCTACGGCCGCTCAACGGATGCCGCTACACCCGCCAACCCTCATGAATTTTCCCGGCTAGATAACGCCATTGGGTATTGCCCTATCAGTCTCGCTATCGCTGCATCATTGATCTGGTCGGCAAAAGACAGCGGCTCCCATTTTGATGTCGGGCAAATACTGTACATTTTCCCGTGTGGCATGCTGTGCCGAAGAACTACTTGCGGAAATGGCTCCATCATTTCCCGCCCAACCTCAACGAACAGCAAGTGCGTGTTTGATGACGCGGCCCTGAGCGTGTCCGATAAGCGCAGAAAATTATCCCGGTTTTGATCGCGCGCGTGTGTTACAAGAAAAAACAACGCATGGTCACCACTCCGCAGGACGCTTCTGAACCGCTCTATGCAGCGGGCAAAATAGGCGTAATCGTCATCTAAAGTCGGGTCGTGATGATTGAACACATGGCGCACACCGAAAGCCGACCTGTAGAATAAGTGATCACAACGATTCGTGCTTTTGGGGGCGCGGCGGATTTCCGGATCGGGTGCATAATGCGCCTTATCAAGAAAGGTCGCGAAATCATCATCAATGCAATGCGATATCATCTCACACGACGAAAACAGCCAATCAAATGGGGCCGAATATCGTTTCAGCCCAAGTTTCTGTAACATGGCGCTTGAATAGCATTGAGTTCCTAAGCTTACAACGTGCTTGAATGTTGGAAATATAGCGGCGCTAACGGCGCTGGACAAACCAAACGCTCTACTCACAAAAGTTCGATGGTACTCGGGGCTGTTCATAAATGCCGCCAATGTCTGTGGAAACCCAGTTCCCAGTCCCTGGTCAAGCAAGCGCCTAGCGTGATTGCTCAAGCCTGTCTTATCTGGCTCTCTCTTGAGTATCTGGCGGTATAAAGCCGTCACAATGGTTTCGATCAGCCGCTCGTCATCGCTTGGATGGGCGTCTGCGGGATGGGTCGATAATTCGGGCATAGTCCACCATTAGCGAGGCGTGGCATCAGATCTGTGACATTCACGGTGCACAATTAAAAATATGTTACCCCTTTTTTACCCCAGTTCCTGCGCGAAGGCTCCGCCATCGGCGACTTCATGCGCCCCGACCGCGTGGTCATCGGCGCCACCTCCGACCGCGCGGGCGACGTGATGCGCCGGCTCTACCGGCCGCTCTACCTGATCGAGACGCCGATCGTCATCACCTCGCTGGAGACGGCGGAGCTGACGAAATACGCCGCCAACACCTTCCTGGCCGCCAAGATCACCTTCATCAACGAGATCGCCGACCTGTGCGAGAAGGTCGGCGCCAACGTCCATGACGTGGCGCGCGGTATCGGGCTGGACGGTCGCATCGGCAAGAAGTTCCTGCATCCGGGGCCGGGTTACGGCGGGTCCTGCTTCCCCAAGGACACGCTGGCGCTGGTCCGCACCGCCCAGCAGGTCGGCAGCCCGCTGCGCATCATCGAGACGGTGGTGGACATCAACGACAAGCGCAAGAAGCAGATGGCCGAGCGCATCATCGCCGCCTGCGGCGGGGCGGTGGACGGCAAGACCGTCGCGGTGCTGGGCGTCGCCTTCAAGCCGAATACTGACGACATGCGCGACAGCCCGTCGCTGGACATCGTCCCGGCGCTGCAGGCGGCGGGCGCCCATGTGCGCGCCTTCGACCCGGCGGCAATGCATGAGGCCGAAAAGCTGCTTCCCGGCGTGGACTGGGCCAAGGACGCCTACGGCACCTTGGAAGGGGCCGATTGCGTCGCTATTCTCACGGAGTGGAACGAATTCCGCGCGCTCGACCTGCGTCGGGTCAAGTCGATGCTGAAGCGGCCGGTGATGATCGACCTGCGCAACATCTACAACCCCGAGGACATGGCGAAGGCTGGCTTCACCTACAGCTCCATCGGCCGGCCGACCAGAGCGCCGGATCGGTGTTGAGTTCAGTTTACTGACGAGAGTTAGGACATTGTTCAGCGCATTGTGACAGGAAGGCTGGGCCGGATGGTGCTGACCGTCAGCGCCTCCGGCGAGCCCAAGTGCCACTCGAACAGCGCCAACACGCCTCCGCCGACGAGCACCACGGCCCAGATGACGACCTCGGCACAGCTGACGAGGCGCCGGGACAGCTGCCACATGTAGATCAGGAGACGCGACCAAGGAGTTCCATCGCGAAGCGATGCAACGGCAGCTTATGCCGTCGGACGTCGTTTCTCGGCCCGCCCGTGCAGGCAGTAGTGCTGCCAGCCAGATGCGAACGCCGCTGACCGGACCGCCTCGGCGACGTCTGGATAGGCCTTGAGGTACCAAGCCTCATCGAATTGCTCCGGCGTGTCCGCCACCGGGATCGGCTTCGGAAGCTCCTCCACGTCCGCCTGCATGCTCTGCACATACTTGCAGGGCGCCTTGGCGCAGACGGAATGGACGCGATCCTCCTTGATGAACCGGCGCAGCTCCACGGCGATGGCGCCGTTCCAGATCTCCTCGGCCGAGGCCTCTTGGAGGTTGCCGAGGAAGCCGGAGGCGAAGCAGCAGGGCTTCACGGCACCGTCGGCCGTGACCATCATCCACGTCCAGGGATAGTGGCAGTCCTTGACGGTCTCAATCATGACCCGAGCTCTCCTCGTCGAAGAAGACGCCCTTGTTGTGGTCGAGATGCACCGGCATGCCGAGGCGCCGGCCCACCTCCACCGCCTCCCGAAGACACCGATTTGACAGCGCCGGGTGGCCCCACAGGCCCTCGGCCGCGTAGTCGAAGACCCACTCGCCCTTTTCTGTGCGGTAGCGGGCCATCTCATCCTCCGGCCAGCGGTTCAGATGCCAGAGGCAGACGGCGTCGGCGCCAAGGTCCGCCGCGAGCTCGACGAACGCCGGCGCCTCCTCGATGTTCGCGCACATGAGGGTCATGTTCAGGTACACGAGTGGGCGAGATTTGCCAGCGTCGGCGCGAGCCGCGAGCAGGTGCTTGACGTTGCGGGTCAGCGCCTCGAACGCGTGCCCGCGGATCTTGCCGTAGGTCTCCGCCGTCGCCGCGTCGACCGAGACGTTGATCAAGCCGATGTTGGAGGCGACGAGGCGCGAAAGCCTGCGCTCGTCCAGCAGCGTCAGGTTCGTGTTGATCGAGGCGTCGCAGCCCTCGGGCAGCCGCTCCAGCACAGACCAGAACGCGGGGCTGGCCAGCGGCTCCCCGATGCCGTGGAGCTGGACGCTCTTTGCCCGGCCGAGGAAGCCGCTGACCTTCTCGGCAAGTGCCTCCTCCAGGTGCTTGGGGCGCTCGACGGCGCCGATGCTGTGCGGGCACATGACGCAACGCAGGTTGCAGATCGACGACGTCTCCAGCGTCACCATCACCGGCGTGCTTGTGACCACGCTGGCTCCAGATTTGAACTCCGCCAGAGCGCGTACCTCGTTGTCCTTCGGGTTCACGACGGTGCTCTCCCCGGCATAACGCCGCTCACGTACAAACCCGCCCTTGATTGCTCGCCGACGATTGAAAGCGCACCCGTCTTTCCGTCGTGATCGCCCGGCTGCGTCCTCACGGGTAGCGACATACCACGGCACTTGAGGCAAAGCCAGGGAGCCGCCTCCTGCGTTCTTCGGTCGTTGCGCGACCAAAAAGGACACGGGGAGAGTGCCCGGCAGCCGAGGCCGCCGGGTGCACTTGGTGTCCAGTCCGCAACCCGTCCTGTCGCAACCGGGGGCGCCTTATGAGCTGAGGTCCGGAAGCGCCTCGTTGGCGGCCTCCAGCAGGCGCTGGGGTGCCAAGTGGGCGTAGCGCATGGTCATCGACATCTGGCTGTGGCCGAGCAGCTGGCTGACCTCGTAGAGGGTCCGCCCCTTGGACACGAGGGTGCTGGCGAAGGTGTGGCGGAGATCGTGGAGGCGCAGGTCCGTCGGCAAGCCCGCCCGCTCCTTGACGCTCCGCCACGCGTTGCGCAGGCAGCCGATCGGCTTCTGCCGGTCCTTGCCTGGGAACACCCACGGGCAGCCGTCCGGGCGCGGCTGGCGGGCGAGGATGCGCAGAGCGGCGTCGGACAGCGGGATGTGCCGGCGCCGGCCGCTCTTGGAGACCGGCACCACCCAGAGCCGCCGCTCGACGTCGACGTGCTCCCATTTCGCCTTCATCGCCTCGCTGCGCCGGGCGCCCGTCGCGGCGAGCAGGGCAATGGCGCTGGCGGCGATCTGGTTCGGCTCCTGGTCGAGGGCGAGGAACAGGGCGCGCAGCTCGGCTTCGGTGAGAAAGCGCTCGCGGTGGTGCTCGCGCGCCATCACCGCCTTGCGCGTAAGCGAGGCGTGATCACACCGGATCAGGCGTTGACGGCGGGCTTCCATTTCCAGGGGAGGAGATCGCCGAGGCGGCTGGCGGGGTAGCCGTTCACCATGCGCTCCAGGACGTCGCGCAGGTAGGCGAACGGCTCGACACCGTTGAGCTTGCAGGTCTCAACCAGCGAGGCGATCACCGCCCAGCGATGGCCGCCGCCCTCCGAGCCGGCGAAGAGGCTATTCTTCCGGCCGAGGGCTACTGGTCTGATGCAGCGCTCCACCGTGTTGGTATCCATCTCCACCCGGCCGTCATCCAGGTAGACGCACAACGCCTTCCAGCGGCCGAGCGCATAGCGGATCGCCTCGGCCAGCTTGGAGCGGCCCGGCAGGCGGGGAAGTTCGTGCTCCAGCCACGCCTTCAGCTCCGCCACCTGGGAAGCGGCCTCGGCTTGCCGAAGCTGCCGGCGCTCGTCGGCCGTGCGGCCGCGGATGCGCTCTTCGATCGCGTAGAGCCGGGCGATGCGGCGCAGCGCCTCGGCGGCGATCGGCGAGCCGTTTTCGGCCAAGTCGTAGAAGCGTCGACGCGCATGGCTCCAGCACGCCGCCAGCACGACCCGGTTGCCGGCAGTCAGCCGTTCGAACCCGGCATAACCGTCCACCTGCAGCACACCGCAAAACTCCCGCAGGTGGGCGGCTGGGCGTTCGCCTTTGCGATCGCCGGTGTAGGCGTAAATCACCGCCGGCGGGTCCAGCCCCTGCCAGGGCCGATCATCGCGGGCATAGGCCCACAGCCGTCCGGTCTTCACCCGGCCGGTTCCCGGCGCCAGCGTCGGCATCGGCGTGTCGTCGGCGAACAGCTTGGCCGAGGCGAACAGGGCCTTGGCCAACTCCTCATGCAGCGCCTCCAGCCACCAACACGCCTGTCCCGCCCAGCCCGCCAGAACCGAGCGGTCGACGGGAAAGCCGTTGCGGGCCGGGATCTGCGCTTGGCGGTAGAAGGGCAGATGATCGCAGTAGCGGCTGGTGATGACGTGCGCCAGCATCGCCGGCGTCGCCATGCCCTTGGCGATCGGCTTCTCCGGGGCCGGCGCCTGATGCAGCGTGCCGCAGCCGCGGCAGGCGTATTTGGGCCGGCGAATGCGCAGCACCCGCAGCTGGGCCGGCACGTAGTCGATCATCCGGGCCACCGTCTCGCCGGCCTCATGCAAAGCCCCGCCGCAGCAGGGGCAAACCCCGGCGCCGGACTCCAGCCCAGGCGGCTCGAGTGTGAGATCGTGATGCGGCAGATCATCGGGCAAGTCGCGGCCACAGCTGGGTGGTTCCGCAGGGGCTGACGGTTCCAGTTCAGGGGCTGCGAGTTTGGCCTCGACCCGGGCGATGTCCGCCTCCAGCTCCTCCAACCCGAGATCGAGCTGATCGGGATCGAGCCGTTCGGAGCGGCGCCCGAAGACGGTACGCTGCATCTGTCGGAGCTGTTGACGAAGAGCCTCCAGCTCCGCCAGATCGGCTTTCTGGCGCTCCACAACCTCGGCCAAATCGCGCACCATCTGCTGCAGCAGGGCCGGATCAGCGGGCAGGTTGTCGAGGTCGAAGCGCATGGCCGATTGTACCTCGGATCACGGTCCCAAGCCAGCCAAGCCCGCGGTTTTCCTCACCTTTTCTCCCATTCATCCCGCTGCAGTCGGCCGCGACACCGGTACGGCGTGACGCCAGTCCAGCCCCTCCAGAAGCAGGGACAGTTCCGCCGGCGTCAGGACCACCGTGCCGCCCGGCGTCCGCGTCGTTGGCCAAACGAAACGGCCACGCTCCAACCTCTTGGCGAACAGGCACATGCCGTTCTGATCGGCATAGAGAATTTTCACGCGTCCAGCACCTTTCCCTCGGAAGATGTAGAGGTGGCCGCAGAACGGATCCTTGCCCAGCGCCTGCTGCACCAACAGGGCCAGTCCGTCGAAGCCGCGGCGCATGTCGCAGGGCTCCAGCGCCAGGTAAATGCGCACACCGGCCGGGATCGACAGCATCATGACCGCTCCAGCACGCTGATCACCCGGCGCAGTGCTTCGGCATCGACATCCCGACCGACCCGCAGCCGCCGTCCGCCGGCCAACTCGATCTCGATCATGCTGGCACCGCATGGAACTGGCGGCGTGAGGGGAAGAGCCGGCATGGTGTCCGCGACTTCCACCGGTGCAAAGATGGGCGGCGGCTCGGCCGGAGTGAGCATCTGGCGGCGCCAGCGGAACAGCAGGCTGGGATCGACCCCGCGCCGACGGGCGACCAGCGACACGCTCACGCCAGGCTCGCAGGTTTCCGCCACCAGCTGCTCTTTCTCCGCCTGTGACCAATACCGCCGGCGGGGGGCCGCCTCGACGATCTCCATCACCAAGGGAGCGCTCGCCGTCATAGGGACAGCACCAGGACTATCCCTATGACAGCGAGCGCTCACCTCATCCGCAGCGGCAAAGCGGCGCGACCACCGCCCCAGAGCCCACCGTCCAATGCCATGGGCTCCAGCATAGGCTTTTAGCGTCAGCCCACTGCCCTTCCAGGCATCGACATGACCGCGCCAATAACTCTCCAGATCCTGACCCGACATCCTCTTACCCCGCTGAGCTGCGACCAGCGAAATATTTCATGGACCACGATCACGTCGGATGTGTCCTCACGCAACGCTTACCCTTGCGCGCCGGGTTGCGGCCCTCGATGACCTCCCACTCGATCGCCAGGTTGAACACCCGGCGGACGACGGCGGTGTAGCGGTTCACGGTGCCGTTGGCCAAGCCCTCCTTGCGCAGGCTGTCCTGGAGGGCGGCGATGTCGTTCGGCTTGATCTCGTCCATCCGCCGGTTGCCCCAGCGGGCCTTGAGGCGGACCCGATAGAAGCCCTCGTGATCCCGGTAGGAGCGGATGCGCTCCTTCACGAAGGGCAGGTGGCGGTTCTCCATGAAGGCGGAGAAGGTCGGCTACGCCCGTGACTCGCGCTACCTCCCGTACGATCTCGGTCCCGCTGCCCGACGGCGACGATCTGGAAATCCGTGCTCTGGTGTATATTGCCAGGGTATACGACACGACCGCCAAGCCGCTGATAACCGGGCCGAGAGGGTGAACTGATACCGACCGTAGCGCAGGAATGGATCAAACAGGGCAAGACCGAGGGCCGGGTCGAAGCCTTGTTGGGGAGCATCCTCGATGTTCTGGAGGCCCGTTTCGGCTTAGTGGACGATGCTGTCCGCACTCGCCTCCTCACGATGTCAGAAGAGGAACTCCGCCCCCTTGTCCGTCGGGCGGCTACGGCATCTTCGCCCGACGCCATCTTCGACGATGTTCCGCGACACTGATCCCCGCCCCGCAGTAATAAGGGGGCCGCCACTCGGACGGCCCCATCAAGCGACAAATAGACGGCTTGAGCTGAATTACATGCAGGAAGCCTGCGCAGTCATCATGATCTCGATGCCCTTGCCGTGCTTCGCCGTGGCGTTGGCGGCCTCTTCGACCTTGCCCGCGGCCATAGCGGTGTTCACGGCCTTCATCGCCTCCATGGCGGCCGTGCGGTCGGCACCGGTCAGCTTGCCCGAGGCGCACTTGCAGGACGTGACGGTCGGCTCGGATTTGTCGGCGGCGGTGCACAGCGCCTCGAAATCATCGGCGAACGCAACGGCGGGGACAGACACCATGGCGAACACGGCGACGGCAGCAATCTTCAGAACGCGCATTTTTCACTCTTTTCAATTGAATTTGTGCTAATTATTCAATGCATTTGATAATTTCAGATAGGCAAGGAAATAGAGGGACAAGCTCTGAGTTTCTTCGCTTGGCTTTCACATTCCAAGGGAAAACATCGGCTAGAGCGGATTCCGATCATTCTGGTTCGTAACCAGCGGCGGTGAAGAAGGCTCGGCTATCGCTTGGCGTCACGTTGTCGATGCTATCGCGGATGGCCTCCCACAGTTCGGGGAGCGTCCTTGCGGCGGCTTTCCTGAGGTGCGTCTTGATCTTGGAGAAAACCATGTGTGGACGGCCCTCTCGGCGCAAGAGGAGAATACGTGTTGACGGTTGGTCGGGTGCATCCATGTGTCCGGCCTGTTGTCGCGGTCTGTGGCCGCTGGCCTTGATGAAGTCCGCGGATCAACGCCCAAATCACCTCAGCGCGCTCTTGGCCGCTTGGTCCCCGTGGGTTTTGTCGATCCTCGGTCTAACCGGTTCGTCATCACGTCTCACCACCCCTACGCCATCTGCCTCGGTAGCGCCTTGCTGCTGCCGAGCCGAACGTCGTCTATGCGGCGGGCACCGTGTAGGTCCCGCCGCGCGTCAGCACCGCCCAGGCGATGCGCGCGGTCTTGTTGGCCAGGACGACGGCGGCGAGTTTGGCCGGCTTGCGCTCCAGCAGCTTCGCCGCCCAGCATCGAGCCGCGTTGTCTTGACGCGCCAACCGCATGACCGCTGTGGCGCCAACGACCAGCAGCCGGCGGAGGTAGCCGTCGCCCTGCTTGCTGATGCCGACCTGGCGATCCTTGCCGCCGCTGCTGTGCGCCTTCGGCGTCAGGCCAAGCCATGCGGCGAACTGCCGGCCGGACCGGAACAGTGAGCCGTCCGGCACCGCCGCGGCGATCGCGCTGGCGGTGATCGGCCCAATGCCGGGTATCGTCGCCAAACGGCGGCTGACGTCGCTGGCGCGATGCCATTCCAGAATACGCGCCTCCAGCCGGTCGATTTCCTCGCCGAGCAGGCGGAGCTGATCGACGAGGCCGTGCAGCGCCCGTCGAGCCAGTTCCGGCAGACGATCCTGCGCCGCGTGCAAAGCCTCAATGGCGGCCTTCGTCCCGCTTGATCCTTTGGCCGCGATGATCCCGAATTCCGCGAGGTGACCGCGCAAGGCGTTGATCAGCATCGTCCGCTGCCGGACCAACAGGTCCCGCGTCTTGTGGAGCATCAAGGCGGCCTGCTGATCGATGGTCTTGACCGCTACGAAGCGCATCGTCGGCCGGGTCACCGCCTCGCAGATCGCCTCGGCATCCGCCGCGTCGGTCTTTCCCCGTTTCACGTACGGTTTGACGTAGGCGGGTGGCATCAACTTCACCGTATGACCCAGTGCCGCAATTTCCCGCGCCCAGTGGTGCGCCGTCCCACACGCCTCCATTCCCACCAAGCACGCCGGCAAGCCTTGAAAGAACTTCAGCACCTCGCCCCGTCGTAACTGCCGCCGGACCAGAACCTTCCCGTCGCCGTCGATGCCATGAACCTGGAAAACATTCTTCGCCAGATCCAGACCGATTGTCGTCACGCCCATGGTCAGCTCCTATGAGGTGGTTTCTTCGACGGTCAACGCTGTTCACCGGCATTTGGTGAAAGGGCCGTCCACCACATCACCTCACACATCACCTCACCTCAGAGTGAGCCGTGGAGCAGCGGGCAGGTCGAGGGTCAAGTCAACCGGCTCAAGGCGATCAAGCGCACGATGTATGGCCGAGCTGGCTTCGATCTGCTACGCGCTCGGGTCCTCGGTCACGCCTAACGCGAACATCAAAAGCTGAAACACGCTCCGGTCATCCACACAAAATTTGGAAGAACCCCTTATTCCACGCCGATTCATACTGGAAATCCCACCTCGCCGCCGACCGGACCTCCTGCACCAGGGCGACGGCCAACCAGTTCCGCCTGTTCCTGCACGCCGGGGCGTACTGGCTGCTGTGGAGCCTGCGCTCGCTGATGCCAAAGCGCTCCCGCTGGCGCACGGTGCAATTCGATACATTGCGGCTGCGCTTGGTGAAGATCGCCGCGCGCATCGTGGAGATGAAGACGCAGATCAAGGTGCATCTGCCGACCAGCGCGCCTGATCAGGCGATCATCCACCTTGCCCTCGGCCGCCTGCCGCGGCTCATCTGTTGAGCACCGGGGCAGCGTGCTCCAGCCGTCATCAATCCAGTCCACCACCAACTCCGCCACCGTCAGCGCGGCGGCCGACGACGCGCGCCTATGCAGCCCCACGTTGATCATCTTCACGCGACGACCAGACCGCTCACCACCCTGGTGAATAAAGGCGGCTAAGCGCTTTCTGCCGTTCTCGCTGGGTGCTTTCCGCCGAAATATGCATTCGACTTTCCGATTGAGCTGCGCTCAGCATACATTGATGCGCGCGAAAAGGTGGATCGGATAGTCCAATCTGGGGTATCGCATCCGATCCGTGGTTGGTTCAGGGGAATGGCGTTGAAAAAAGTTGATATTGCGATCTGCGCTTATGGAAAGCCATACCACACCGCTGTTTCGCTTTTGTCCTTGCTGGACCACAGCGGCGCACACATCGACAAAATCTATTTCCAGGAAGAAAAAAGCCAGCCATTCGACTCTGATTTTTCATTCATCAAATCGCACGTCACTGATGCGGACATAATCCACTACGTCCCGTCAATGCATCATGGTTGGCACCCAAATGATTCTAACAGACTGTCTGAGGAGGGTTACCGGACCTCTATTCGCTATCAATACGCCTGGGAGAACACCGACAAAAATTACCTGTTCATCCTACACAACGATTGCCGGTTCTCCCATGACATCATCGGAGACATGCTCTCGAAGCTCGATGGCTCGGACTACACCGGCGTCGGACCGATCGGCCAATGCTGGAACTGCCCGGCGCATCATGCCGGTGTCTGTGATGGCTCCCGCTATGAGAGCTACACGCCGAGCTATGAAGACGTTTGCGATCTGATTGCAAAGCACCCATCGCCACGGATCTCGCCCGACACGGTGGATCGCCAGCAGCCGATGCCACTGCCCGAATGCCGGCTGAACGAGTTTTATTGCCTGATCAACATCAGCAAAGTCCGGGACGTGGTGTCTCCCAAGGGGGAAGTTCCTCCCATCGGCATGATGGGTCTCGACACCGGAGTGGACTGGTTCCGTCAGCTTGTCTTGCGTGGGCACCGCTTTTTGAACTGGTATGATCACACAATCCACGGCTGGACAAACGCCAGCAACGGCGGTCATCAGTCGAACACTGATGCAGAACTTTATAAAAAAATGGAAGAAACGGCAAAGTCATGCTTTTTAGAAAAATGGGGGCGAGGAAACTGCAGAGGCACTCCTGCGATCTCTTCCCACCAATCCGCTCCTCCGCTTCCCTGCAATGCGCCCCTTTCCCCCTAATGGCCGCCACTCCGGCATGGAGGCCGTCCCCTCAGCAAACCCCGCTGTCCCGGCCCCCCGGCAGCCGCTCGTTGAGACTGGGCCACTCCTGAGCCACCACAGGCAATCACGGTTGTGCTGGTCAATGGCAGATCGCCACAACCGTCATGCAGCGGGCTGAAGCCAAGGACCTCCCCGCCCCGATCGGTTCCGGGTTTTTCATGCCTGCTCCACTACAGAGCCAGGGAGGCGGGCGGCCAGTTGAAGTCGACATGCGTCTGCAGGCTACGCGTCAGGTTGGGGCTGTAGAAGGGGTCGAGGAATGTTTCCGTCTGCCATTTGGCGCGAAGCGTGGCCACTTCCCGCTGCTCATGCGCCTGCGCCTCCGGCGAGCGGCTGGTCTGACGGGTTGCCGATTCGTGATGATACAGCAGCGCATGCGGCGTCCACAGGATGCGCCGGCCAAGCGCCCGCAGCTTCAAGCAAAGATCGACATCATTGAAGGCGACGGAGAAGCGTTCAGCATCCATGCCGCCAACCGCCAGATACTCATCCCGCCGGCACACCAGGCAGGCGGCGGTGACCGCCGAGACAGTCTGGACCACCATTGCCGAGTGGAAATAGCCGTCCTCATCACCCGAGAAGGCCCGCTGCGCGGCATCAGCCGCCCCATGCTGGCCGACGAGAACGCCGCCATGCTGGATCGTGCCATCCGGATAAAGCAGCTTGGCGCCGACCGCGCCGACCTCCGGGCGGATGGCGTGGCCCATCATCTCCTCCAGCCACTCCGGCGCGATCACCTCGACGTCGTTGTTGAGCAGCGCCACATAGGGGCTTGAGATCTCCGCGACCACCGCATTGTGCATGGCCGCATAGTTGAACGGCTGCGGCCAGCGCCGGACCCAGACGCCCGGCCGCCGGGCCAAACCCTCCAGATAGGCCAGCGTCGCCGGCTCCCGGCTGTCATTGTCGATGACGACGATGTCGTAGCGCGGGTAGGTCGTCTTGGACAGCACGCTCTCCAGGCAGGCCTTGAGCAGGTCGAGCCGGTCGCGCGTCGGGATGATGAGGGTCACCGGGGGTGGGGCGGCCGGCAACTGCCACCGCACCCGCACCCGCTCCGCCCCGTCCATCTGGGCGCCAGCCGGGGCGCCGATCCGATCGAGATGAGCCTGCACCCGGCTTACCCGTTGCGGCAGCGCCCTCGGCAGGCGCGCCACAGGCTTGGCCGCGCGGTGATAGAGCACGAAGGGCAACTGCCTGACCCGCTCAGCCGCCACCGAGAGCAGCGCGGTATCCACCACGGCTTGAGCCCAGGCCCAAACATCGACCGGGGTTTCCGAGTCCGCAACCAGGGCGATCGCCTGGGCGAGACAGTCGCGGACAATCGCGCAGGCAAAGCCAACATACGGGAAGGCTTGGTAGCGGTCGGGATCCCAGCCGGGTTTGAAATGCGGCTGAACGCGGGCCCCATCGGGGCCTTGGCTGTCCTCATCGCTGTAGACCAGGCCAACGCCACCCTCGGCCAGGGCAGCCTGGACCAGGGGCAGGAAGGCCGGGTGCAACCGGGCGCCGGGCTCCAGCAACACCACGACGTCAGCCGCACTGTCGGCCACCATCGCCGCGAAATCCGCCACGCCAACCTCCGGGCCCGGCAGCGGGATCACCGCCACGGTCGGTGCGTCGGCGTGCCGACCGGCAGCGGCAAGGGCTGCTGCAATCGCCGCCTCATGGTGTTCCAGCCACGCCCGGTAGGCGGCTGGATCGCTCAGCCGGTTCAGCGGCTCAGCCGCCAGGGCCGCCAGCCCCTCCTCCAACGCCACGCCGCGCTCGGCCACCAGCCGATCGAGCCGGCGCCGCCGCGCGGTCAGCAGCCCCGCCGAGAGCCGGACCTCCAACGGGCTGCCGACGAGCTGGCGGTCGGTGTTGGCAAAGCGGACGGCAACCCGATGGGGCTGGCCGTCGAACAGAGCGGCCGACAGGGGAAACGAAAAGCCATGGCGACCGCTGCTCCCGACGAACTGGGCCAACTCCGGCCGCAACTGGTCGCAGCGCACCGTGCCCGCATGCGTGCCATCAACCTCGATCTCGAGCAGGGACAACCGCTCAGGCGCCTGCTCGTCGAACGCCCAGCCGCGCAAGGTTGCGTGCTCGACACTCTCAAGCTGGCCGTGCAGGTGTGGGGGGAAGAAAATCTCGTCCCCGTCTCGGGCGAGGGCCGTCCCGTCCTTTCTCACCAGGATGCGGATCAGGTGCGGACGGCCATCCAGCACCTCCCCCGGCAGCTTGACCGCGAAGCCATGCCGGCCGGCCCCGCCCCCCGCAGCCGCCAACTCGGGGCGGAACAGATCGGCCTGGAACTCGCCCAGCACCCCCCCCTCAGAGGTGAGGGCGAGACGCACCGGCTGGTCCGCCGCCTGCGCATCAACGGCCCAGCCTTTGGCGACCCAGCCGATTCCGGGAAGCCGCTCGATCGCCTCGAATTTGCCATCGACTGCCAAGACGGCCTCTCACGTCCCTTTGCGACGTCCGGATCAGCCCGTCGCCACCAGCTTCGGGTTCTTCTTCCACTCCTCCATAATGCCCTGGGCCTTGTGGCGGTCCTCGCTGGTCAGCTGAGTGCCGAGCTCATGCGCCTTGGCCTCCAGCCCGTCACGCTCGGCGCCGGGCTGGGTGCCGGCGGCGGCCATGATGGTCCAGACATAGGCCTGGAGCGGGTTGTAGGCCTTGCCGGCCTGGTCGGCATAGAGCGTGCCGAGGTTGCTCATGGCGCCGGTGTGGCCTTGGGCGGCCGCCTTGCGCAGCCAGTCCACTCCTTCGACCAGCTCGGGCCGCCCGCCCCAGCCATGGATCAGCATCAGCCCGAGATTGACCTGGGCGCCGACATTGCCCTGCATCGCCGCCTTGCGGTACCAGACGGCCGCTTCGGCATAATCGGGGGCGCCGACCAGCCCGTTGGAATGGATCAGGCCCAAATTGAACTGGGCGTTGACGTTGCCCTGCTCGGCCGACAGACGGCACCATTTCAGGGTTTCGCGGTAGTCCTGGGGCACGCCATGGCCGCGGGCATAGAGCAGGCCGAGATTGACCTGGGCCACCGGATGGCCCTGTTCGGCCGCCTGGCGGTAGAAGGCCGCCGCCCGGACCGGGTCGGCCTCCACCCCGCTGCCGTGCTCGTGGATGATGGCGAGCGCCAGCTGGGAGTTGACGAAGCCCTGCTCGGCGGCACGGCCATACCAGGCGATCGCCTGGTCCATGTCGCGCTCCACCCCCTGGCCGTTGGCGTAGAGGGAGGCGAGGGCATGCTGGGCCACGGCATAGCCCTGCTCGGCCGAACGCCGGTACCAATCGGCAGCGGCGGCATGGTCCTGCACCACCCCCTGGCCGAAGGCATGCAGCAGGCCGATGTGGTGCTGGGCCTCGGCATGGCCGGCTTCCGCCGCCAGCCGGTACCAGTGCAGCGCCTGGGTGATGTCGGGCGTGATGCCCAGCCCATTGGGAAAGAGCAGCGCCAGATTGGCCTCCGCCGCCGCCGGGTTGGCCTTGGCCACCATCTTGTACCAGCGCACCGGTAGCGCGTTGTCCTGGGCTGCCCCTTCGCCGTTGGCGTAGCACAGGGCGAGCGAGAACTGTGCCTCCCGGTGCCCCTGCTCGGCCGCCTTGCGGAACCAATGGGCGGCGTCGCCGAAATCGCGCACCACCCCCAGCCCACGGGCATAGAGCTGGCCCAGACGGTATTGCGCCTCGGCCTCGCCGCGCTCGGCCAGCGGCAGCCAGTCGGCCACCGCCCCGGCATAATTCTCCGCCTCAAAGGCGGCCAGGCCGCGCTGGAAATCGGGTTTGCGGGACTGGGTGGATTTGTTTCGCTTCAGCAGCTTGCCGAACACAATCAGGGCTCCCGCAGGCTTTCGTCGACCCCGCGCAGGATGGGGCGGAGGAAATAGGTGATGATCCGGCGTTCGCCGACCTTGATGTCGGCCGTCACCGGCATGCCGGGGATCAGGCGGAAATTGGAGGGCACATTGTCCAGCATGGTGGTCAGCAGCCTGATCCGCGCCCGGTAGAAGAGCGCCCCGGAGGCGTCGTTCTTGTTGGAGAAGGAATCCTCGCTGATCGTCGCCACCTCGCCCTCCAGCGAGCCGTGCTGGAGATAGGGATAGGCGTCGAGCTTGACGCGGACCTTGTCGCCGACCTGGACGAAGGCGAGGTCGCGGGCATCGATCTTGGCCTCGACCTCCAGCGCGGAACCGACCGGCACCAGGGTGAAGAGCGGCTCGGCCTCCTTGGCGACGGAACCGGCGGCGGCCTTGGGCGAGACCTCCAGCACGATGGCGTCGACCGGCGAATCGAGTTGGACCAGCGACTGGCGCTTGCGCGCCTTGGTCAGCTGCTCGCGCAAGGCCTCGCGCTCGTTGCGCTGGGAGGTCAACTCCTCGATGATCTTGCCGCTCCACTGCTGGATGAAGACGTCGCGCTCGGCCAGCAGGGCCTGCAGGTCGTGGCGGTTGCCCTGCAGCTCGTTCTGGTTCAGGACCAGATTGCGCTCGATGTCGATGCGGTCGCTGGTCGCCTGCAACAGGTTCAGCTTGCTGCCGACTTGCGTCGCCAGCAGCGAGGAGCGCATGTTCTCGATCTCGCGCACCACCTTCAGCCGCTCGTTCAGGTGGACGCGGTCCATCTCGTACTTGCTGACGTTGGACTGCAGACGCGCGAGCTTCTCCTCGTAGTTCTCCATCTGCGACTTGTACTGGGCCTGCCGCTCGCGCCACAGCGCCTGCTGCAGCGTGCCGTAGCCGTAGCGATCCGCAGTCGGCACGAAGGGCTTGCCGTCATGCTCGGCCTCCAGCCGGGCGATCTGCGCGTCGGCGTTGGCAAGGCGGGACTCCAGCTGCTGGACGTCGGCCTGGGTGAAGGTCGGGTCCAGCGTCGCCAGCACCTCGCCCTTGCGGACGACGTCGCCCGGACGCACCAGCACCTTCTTGATCACCGCCATTTCCAGCGGCTGAACCATCACGTTGGATTCGACCGAGATGATCTTGCCCTGGGCGACGACGATCTTGTCCAGGTAGGACAGCGTCATCCAGACGATCAGGCCGATGACGAATAGCGCCAGCAGATGCAGGGTGATGCGCGCCAGAAAGGGATCGGGGGCGTTCTGGATCGCCTCGGTATCCTTCTGGAAGGCACCGATGGCCGCCTTCCCCCGCGCCTTCGCCCGCTTGTCGAGCGGCTGGGCCGATCCCCGCGGCACCGCATCATTGGCGGGAACGCGTGCCGTCTCAATTTTCGCGAGCTTCTGTGCGGTCGGCTTCTGTGCGGACGGCTTCTGTGCGGACAAGGGCGCGCGCTCCTAGATGTGCCGGTTCTGCTGGTGCCAGAGATGCTGGTAGATGTCGCAGCGCTCCAGCAGTTCGTCATGGCGGCCGCTGTCCACCACCTTGCCGCGATCCATCACCAGGATGGTGTCGGACGGCACCAGCGACGACAGGCGGTGCGAGATGATGATCACGGTGCGACCGCGCGCGATGTTCATCAGGTTGGCCTGGACGATCGCCTCGCTCTCGGCGTCGAGCGCCGAGGTCGCCTCGTCCATGATCAGGATTTTCGGATTGGTCAGGAGCGCCCGGGCGATGGCCAGACGCTGGCGCTGACCGCCGGACAGGTTGGACGAGCCTTCCTCCAGCATCGTGTCCAGGCCCTTGGGCAGCCGCTCGACGAACTCGTCGGCGCCGGCCAGATGGATGACCTTCAGGATCTCCTCGGTCGTCGCTCCCGGCTTGGCGGCGGAGACGTTCTCGCGGATGGTGCCGGTAAAGAGGAAATTGTCCTGCAGCACCACGCCGATCGAAGCGCGGAGATGGTCGAGATCGTATTCGCGCAGGTCGTGGCCGTCGATGCGGATCAGCCCTTCCTGCGCCCGGTGCAGACCCTGCAGCAGCCGGGTCACCGTGGTCTTGCCCGAGCCGGAGCGGCCCATGACACCGAGGATAATGCCTTCGGCCGCGGTGAAGGAGACGCCGTCGAGCGCCGGCGGGGCCGAGGCGGCATAGCGGAAGCGCACGTCCTGGAACTCCACCGTGCCGCGCAGCGGCGTCCGCAGGCCGCGGCCGGTGCGCCCTTCCTCCGGCGGATGGTTCATGATCGTGCCCAGCATCTGGACCGAGATCGACACTTCCTGGAATTGCTGCACCAGCTGGGCCATCTGCAGCAGCGGCTGGGTGACGCGGCCGGCCAGGAGGTAGAAGGCGATCAGCGCGCCCATCATCAGCTCGCCGTTCAGCGCCAGATAGGTGCCCAGGCCCAAGAGGCAGGCCATCATCAGCTGGTTGAGCGGCATGGCGACCGTCTGGCCGATGATCATGATGCGGCCGACGTCGAAGCGCTGTTCGGCGGCGCGGGCGACGCGGTGGTCCCACTCCTGCTTCTGGCGGGCATCGAGCGCCAGCGACTTCACGGTCCGCATGCCGTGGATGTTTTCGATCAGGAAGGACTGCTGGCGGATTTCCGCCTGATAGAGCTCCTTCAGCCGGCCTTTGATCAGCGGGATCATGATGCCGATGTTGATCGCCATCAGCACGGCGAAGACCAGGACCAGCACCGTCAGCGGCACGCTGTACATGAACATGATCGGCAGGAAGATCACCAGCGAGACCATGTCGATCAGCGTCATGAAGAGCTGGCCGGTCAGGAAGTTGCGGATGCGCTCCGCCTGCTGGACGTTCTTGACGATCTCGCCCGACGACACCCGCTCGAAATAATGCATCGGCAGGCCGACAAGCTTGTTGAAGACCTGGACGTTCATCTTCGCGTCGATCTTCTTCGTCGCGTAGAGCATCAGGTACTGGCGCAGGTAGGAGAAGGCGGTCTCGAACAGGATGACGCCGACCATGCCGATCATCAGGACGCTGAGCGTGCCCAGGCTGCGGTGGACCAGCACACGGTCGACCACCAGCTGGAAGAAAATCGGCACGGCAAGCGCGAACAGGCTCATCAGGATCGCCGCGATGCCGATGTCGCGGAAGATGCGGCGATGGCGCAGGATCTCCACCAGGAACCACTTCAGGCCGAAGGGCTGCTCGGTGTCGGCCAGGCCGTAATCCCGCTTCAGCAGCACGATCTCGCCGGCCCAGGCCTGGCTCAGCCGGATGCGGTCGACCGGCAGGATGACCTCCTGCCCGGCCAGCGGATCCTGTAGGATGGCGACGTCGGTGTCGCCCTGCTTGCCGAAGCCGAGCACCACCATCGAGTTGCCGTTGCGCAGGCGCAGGATGGCGGGGAAGGCGTCGTGGAGCTTGCCCAGATCCTCCCAGTCCAGCGTTGTCGCTTCAGCCTTCAGGCCGATGGACTTAGCAACGCGCAGGAGGCGGGCGGTGTCCAGCTCCTCGTTCCCGATGACATTGCTGTGCTGAAGCCGCTCGGCCGAAACGTCGAGACCACGCTGGCGCGCGACGGCGGCCAGGGAATGCAGCCCGGTGTGAGCGCAGGGGACTTCCGCAGCAAGGGTCATGGGAACCGCCGTGAAAAATGTGAAACGCGTCGCGAAAGCAAGGTCTTCATACCGTTCAATCATCCGGTCTCGATCGACCATGCGCTCCTTGGCCCCGGGGCGCGACAAAGCGCGTGCGCCCGCCACTTGCGGACGATGCAGAACCACGCGATTCCGCTGGAATAGCAGAAGAGGCCCAACAGCGGCAAGCCATCTGTCCCAGTGCCCATCCCCCGTCCATCATATGTCCCCAGTCCATGTGGCTGTTTCAGCACATCCGGGCACGGGCCCGGCGATGGATGAGATGCCGCTTGCGGACACTGTACGGTCATTGCTATCGACCGGCAGGACGGTTCTTTGCCGACAGAGACTTAACACCAGGCGGTCAGCCCGATGAAAAAGCCTTCACGCAAGCAGGCCAAGGCCAGACACCCGGCCTCTCCGATCTCCTCCCTGCGAAACGCGGCGCCGACCGCCGCCGCAGCGGACGCCGGCTTCGCCCGTGCGCTGACCCTGCACCGGGAAGGCCGGACCGCCGAGGCGGAGGCCGGATACCGCGCCGTGCTGGCCGCCGATCCGGGCCATGCCAACGCCAACAACAACCTCGCCATCATCCTGCGCGCCCGCGGCGACTGGGAGGGGGCGCTGGGCTGCTACCGCCGGGCGATTGCCCGCAACGCGGCCGATCCGTTCGTCCACAGCAACCATGGCTGCCTCCTGCTGGACATGGGCCGGGGGGAGGAGGCGGAGGAGGCGCTGCGTACCGCCATCCGGCTGAAGCCCGATTATGCCGAGGCCCATTTCAACCTCGCCAACATCCTGCGCAACCGCGGCGACCGCGAGGCTGCCCGCGCCGCCTACGGCGAGGCGCTGCGCCTGAAGCCGGACATGGCGGCGGCACTGTGCAACCTGGGCGACCTGCACAAGGGAGCGGTCGAGCTGGCCCGTGCCGTGGAGTGTTTCGTCGCCGCGCTGAAGGCCGATCCGAAATCGGCCGAGGCCTGGAACAATCTGGGCGAGACGCTGAAGGAGATGGGGCGCATCGAGGAGGCGATCGGCGTCTTCCAGAAAGGGCTGGAGG